>RCUS01000094.1_pt1 | contig 69612 bp, 66 predicted proteins | sample 2166221 | NCBI WGS metagenome assembly RCUS01 (sample SAMN09932758, study PRJNA488358) | compost metagenome | isolation source: compost soil in cyclohexanecarboxylic | place: Germany: Experimental Botanical Garden
CCTGCAACAGCTCGCCAAATTTTTGACGCGATGCAGCAAACTCACCCTTTGTCACCGTGTCGAATTTCTCCTGGGTTTCCTGGGCAACATCCTTTGCCTGGCGACCATATGCACCGATACGTTCGATCGCCAGTTGCGACTGCGTGCGCGACAACTGCAGCAGCGCTTGCGGGTCTTTCGCCGACAGCAGCTGATTGCCCGCGACCGCAGCGGCGGCCAGCGCCGTGCGGGCGGCGTCGAGCTGCAAATCGAGTACGCTGGCGCCGCTGTCAAACGCGGCCTGGGCATACGCTTGCGCGCTGATCAATTGCGCTTCCACCACGGCCTTGCCGGCCAGTGTCCATTGCTCGGAAAATGAAAACATCGTGTTCCTCTCCAATGTGAAGGCGGTGCCATGTTGCGCCGCACAGTGCTCAACTGTAAGCGGTGGTTCATTGCTGAACATTGATATATCTCAAGCTTTTCTGTTGGTTTGTTTCCAATTCAACGTTGTTCAAGACAACAACTTGATACCATCGAGCGCAGCCGCGCACTGCTCGCGTATCACGCTGACGAAGTCGCGCACATAGGCCTTGTCCTGCAGATGGTCCGGCACGGACACATACAGGTCGCTCCACAGGCCATGCTCGCCCACCGGGCGCGCCACCACATAATCGTAATCGACGTAATTCTTGATGGCCCAGTTGGGCAAGGCGGCGATGCCGCGCCGGCTGGCCACCAGCTGCAGCACGGCCACCGTCAATTCGGCCGTGCGGCGCTCGAAAACGATGCCGGCCGGGCGCAGCACTTCGCGGATCAGGTCGATACGCTCTTCCGGCACGGGATAAGTGATCAAGGTTTCGCCCGTAAAGTCGGCCGCCGTCAGGCGGCGCTGCGCCTGCAGCCGGTGTTTCTGCGCCATCACCACCAGCATTTCAAAACGGAACAGGGGAAATACGGTGAAGTCGGGACCGTATGGCGAGCCGATCACCAGATCCGCCTCGCCCGAGCGCAGCAATTCCGCCGGCTCGCTGTGAAAGCCGGAAACAAGATCGATCTCCACTTCCGGCCAGCGCTGGCGGAACGCATCCATCACCGGCATGAGCCAGTCGAAACAGGTATGGCACTCGAGCGCCACGCGCAGCTGTCCCGTGTCCCCTTGCGACAGGCGCGCCACGTCGCGCTCGGCCAGCTCGATCTCGGGCAGCAGCTTGTCGGCCAGTTCCAGCAGCCGGCTGCCGGTGGCCGTAAACGCGATCGGCATCGACTTGCGCTCGAACAAGGGCGCCTTATAGCGCTCTTCCAGCAGGCGGATCTGGTGCGACAGCGCCGACTGGGTCAGGTTGAGCAGCTGCGCGGCGCGCACCAGGCTGCCGGACGAACGCAGGGCACTCAGGGTGCGCAGGTGGCGGATTTCTAGCATCGGGAAATGACGGGGTGAACGTGAATTATTTTCATGTTAATCGGTAAAAGGTTTCGTTTTGATTATAGATCAGATTGCCGCACACTCTAGCGCATCCACATTAAATCTCGATGACATCATGACCGTTCACACCCACATTCTTGGCTTTCCCCGTATCGGCGCCGCGCGCGAACTGAAATTCGCGCTGGAAAGCCACTGGCGCGGCGAACTGCCGGAGGCGGCCCTGGAAGCCACAGGCCGGCAATTGCGCGCGCGCCACTGGGCGCAGCAAAGGGACGCCGGCCTGGACTACGTCACGGTGGGCGACTTCGCCTTTTACGACCAGATGGCCAGCCATATCCAGCTGCTGGGCTGCGAGCCGGCGCGTTTTCACTTTGAGGCGCAGCAATCGCCCTTGTCGCGCTATTTCACCATGGCGCGTGGCGCGGCGACCCACGCGGTGCAGGCCGAACAGGCCGGCTGCTGTCAGGCCGAGCACGCCCATGCGGCCCCCGATGGCGGCCAGCATGCGCTGGAAATGACCAAGTGGTTTGACACCAACTACCATTACCTGGTGCCCGAATGGTCGCCGCAGACGCGTTTCTCACTGGCGTGCGAACGGCTGCTGGCGGAAGTGGCCGAGGCGCAGGCGCTGGGCCACCAGGTCAAGGCGGCCCTGATCGGCCCCCTCACCTTTCTCTGGCTGGGCAAGGAGAAGACACCCGGCTTCGACCGCCTGGCCCTGCTGGAACAATTGCTGCCCGTCTACGGCGCCCTGCTCGACCGCCTGAAGCAGCAAGGCGTGGCCTGGGTGCAAGTCGATGAACCGATCCTGGGCCTGGACTTGCCCAACGCCTGGCGCAGCGCCTTTGAAAGCAGCTACTGGCAGCTGAACCAGGTGGGCGTGAATATCCTGCTGGCCACGTATTTCTCGCCGCTGGAAGAAAACCTCAGCCTGACCTGCCGCCTGCCCGTGGCCGGCCTGCATGTCGACGGCATCCGCGCGCCGCATGAACTGACCAGCGTGACGGACTGGCTGCCCGCGCACAAGGTGCTGTCGGTCGGCATCGTCGACGGGCGCAATATCTGGCGCACCGACCTCGACGCCGCGCTGGCCGTGCTGCGGCCGCTGGCTGCCAGGCGCACTGGCCAGTTGTGGCTGGCGCCGTCGTGCTCGCTGCTGCACGTGCCGTTCAGCCTGGAGGCGGAAACGCAGCTCGATGCCGACATCAAGCCCTGGCTGGCGTTCGCCACGGAAAAGCTGGCGGAACTGTCCCTGCTCAAGGGCGCGCTGCAAGGCCATGCTGATGACGCCGCGCTGGCCAGCGCGCGCGTGGCCAGCGCCAGCCGCCGCGCCAGCGCCCGCGTGCACCGTGCGCCGGTCACGCAGCGCCTGCAAACGCTGTCGCCCACCGTCGACCGCCGCGATTCCAGCTTCCCGTTGCGCCAGGCCGTGCAGCGCGCGCGCTTCCAGCTGCCCGACTTTCCGACGACGACCATCGGCTCCTTCCCGCAAACGGCGGCCATCCGCGCCGCCCGCGCCAGTTACAAGCGGGGCGAGCTGGCACGCGCCGACTACGAACAGCAGATGCGCGCCGAAATTGCCCACGCCGTGGGACGCCAGGAAGCGCTGGGCCTGGACGTGCTGGTGCATGGCGAAGCGGAGCGCAACGACATGGTCGAATATTTCGGCGAGCAGCTCGACGGCTTTGTCTTCACGCGCCTGGGCTGGGTGCAGTCGTACGGCTCGCGCTGCGTCAAGCCGCCCGTCATCTATGGCGACGTGCAGCGCCCGGCCGCCATGACCGTCGCCTGGACCGTCCACGCGCAAAGCCTGACGCACAAGCCGATGAAGGGCATGCTGACGGGCCCCATCACCATCTTGCAATGGTCGTTCGTGCGCGACGACCAGCCGCGCGCGACAACGGCGCTGCAACTCGCCCTGGCCATCCGCGACGAAGTGGCTGACCTGGAAACGGCCGGCATCGGCATCATCCAGATCGACGAACCGGCCATCCGCGAAGGCTTGCCGCTGCGCCGCGGCCAGTGGGATGCCTACCTGGACTGGGCCACGCGCGCCTTCCGCATCGCCGCCTCGGCGGCCGGCGACGCGACGCAGATCCACACGCACATGTGCTACGCGGAATTTAACGACATCCTGCCGCAGATCGCCGCCATGGATGCCGACGTCATCACCATCGAGACGAGCCGCTCGGACATGGAGCTGCTGACAGGCTTTGGCGATTTCCAGTATCCGAACGACATCGGCCCCGGCGTGTACGACATCCACTCGCCGCGCATCCCCGCCACCGGCGACATGCTGCGCCTGCTGCAAAAAGCCAGCGCCGTGATTCCACCGGCCCAGCTGTGGGTCAACCCGGACTGCGGCTTGAAGACGCGGAGCTGGGCGGAAACGGAAGCGGCCTTGCAAAACATGGTCGCGGCGGCCCGGCAGATGCGCGCGGCTTGATCCAGGATCGATCCAGAATTGATGCAGGACAGCGCCGTCAGGGCGCATTCTCGGCGGCTTTCGGGGCGGCGCAGCGGTTTTCCGTTGCGCCGCCCCGGTTTTTTGACAGGAAGTACCTGTTGCCCTGCGGAATAGCACACGCCAGGCCCCTGACGGCGATTTTTTTGCAGTAGAATGCAAGAAATTTACTGCTCTCTATTGTTGCCGCACGGAAAAGTCGGCCTGCCGCAGTTTCACTTTGATAAATGTTTATGTCCAAAAGCCCGTCGCAGAAGCCTATCGAAATCAAGATTTCCACCGTCGTCGCTGTCTCCGCCATTGTGCATAGCGCCGCTACGCAGGCACTCGATAGTGCCTTGCACGACATGACGGGAGGCGTGGCGGACTTTTTCGAGGACGACCTGGCCGTGCTGGACGTGGCCGCCCTGCCGCCGGGCAGCGAACCGGTCGACTGGGCCGCCCTGGTGGCCCTGCTGAAAAAATACCGTTTGAATGCCGTGGCCGTGCGCAATGCGCCGGCCGAGATGCATGAGGCCATCCTGGCGCAAGGCCTGAGCCTCGACAGCGGCAAGACGCGCGACGATGCGCCGCCCAAGGATGGCCCGAAGGATACGCCGACGGCCGCCGCCCAGTCCGGCGCCGAAGCACAGGTGATGGTGGTTGACACGCCGGTGCGCGCCGGCCAGCGCATTTATGCGCGCGGCTGCGACCTGATCATCACGGCCGTCGTCAACAATGGCGCCGAGATCATCGCCGACGGCAGCATCCACGTGTATTCCTCGCTGTACGGCCGCGCGCTGGCCGGCGCCTCGGGCAATGCCCAGGCGCGCATCTTCGCGCTGGCCATGGAACCGGAACTGGTGTCGATCGCCGGTGTGTACCGCACGTTTGAAGATGGTTTCCCTGCAGAAATGGCGCGGGGACCCGCGCAAATTCGTTTGGCTGGTGACAGAATCGATATACACTCTGTCAATCCGGTCACTCCCGTGAACCGCTCTTAAGCTGCACAATTCAAGAGATATCTGAAAAGGATTATTTGTGGCAAGAATTATTGTTGTGACGTCCGGCAAGGGCGGTGTCGGCAAGACGACCTCTAGCGCCAGTTTTTCCACTGGCCTGGCCATGCGTGGCCACAAGACAGCCGTGCTCGACTTCGACGTGGGCCTGCGCAACCTCGACCTGATCATGGGTTGCGAGCGCCGCGTGGTCTACGACCTGATCAATGTGATCAACAAGGAAGCGACCCTGAACCAGGCCCTGATCAAGGACAAGCACTGCGACAACCTGTTCATCCTGCCGGCCTCGCAAACGCGCGACAAGGATGCCTTGTCGGAAGAAGGCGTGGAACGCGTGTTGAACGACCTGATCAACATGGGCTTCGAATTCATCATCTGCGATTCGCCGGCCGGTATCGAGCATGGCGCGCTGATGGCGCTGACGTTTGCCGATGAAGCCATCATCGTCACCAACCCGGAAGTGTCGTCGGTGCGCGATTCGGACCGCATCCTCGGCATCCTGCAAGCCAAGTCGCGCCGCGCGCAGACGGGCGGCGAGCCGGTCAAGGAACATCTGCTGATCACCCGCTACTCGCCGAAACGCGTGGAATCGGATGAAATGCTGTCCTACCAGGACGTGCAGGAAATCCTGCGCATCCCGCTGGTGGGCATCATCCCTGAATCGGAACAAGTGCTGGCTGCCTCGAACCAGGGCAATCCGGCCATCCATTTCAAGGGCACGGACGTGGCGCAAGCCTATGAAGACGTGGTCTCGCGTTTCCTCGGCGAAGATGTCGAGTTGCGCTTTACCAACTATGAAAAGCCTGGATTACTCCAGCGTATTTTTGGGGCGAAGTGATATGGCCTTGCTTTCTTTCCTGTTCCCCCCCAAGCCGAAGACGGCCACCGCGGCCAAGGAACGCCTGCAGATCATCATCGCCCGCGAACGCAGCGGACGCGATGGTCCGGACTTCCTGCCCGCCCTGCACAAGGAATTGATCGCCGTCATTTCCAAGTACACCAAGGTCAATGCCGACGACATCAAGATCTCGCTGGACCGCCAGGGCAACCTGGAAGTGCTCGACGTCAACGTGGTCCTGCCGGACGCCTGATGCACCACGCCCCTCCTGGCCACGCCCGGGATGGGCGCTCCAGGCTACTTCGGCCTGACCGTGAGCAACTCCTGCGCCACCGCGGCGCAGGCATTCACGTGCTGGTTGCCGATCTGGCGGAACACGGCATAGCCGATCGCCGCCGCCACCGCCTGGCCGGCAAACGGCACGAAGCGCGCCACCTGCTTGGTGGCGATCTTGACGCCACTGCGCTTGAGCAGATGCAAAATCAGTTCGCGCGACACCAGCTTTCCTACCAGCATGCCGCCCATGCCCACCGCCGCGCGGTAGGCCATCATCTTGAACTGCGGGTTGAGGCGCTCGATCTGCTCGGGCGTGAGGCCGAATTCGTGGTTGATATCGTTGATCAGCATGGAAAACAGGCCCACATCGGACATCAGGTCGATGCCGGGAATGGGAATGGCCGAGGCGCCGGCCGACATCATGGCGCGCCGCTGCACCAGGCGCCGGCAGCGCTCGCGCACCTGTTCGATGTCGGCAAGACTGGCCGGTATCAGGGTCCAATCGGTGGTGTTGTTGTCTAGCATCGCCATTTCTCCGCGCTGAGGGTGTATCGGCAAGTGTAGCGTAAAGGGCCGGCCTGCCGATTTCACTGGACACAGTTGCAATCTCTGTTATATTTCACTTGAGCATTCCTTAACATTACGATAAGCAGAACAGACCGTCTGTTTGTTGCTACACATACCAGCCAATCATGCGAATTGCCGTACTCGATAGCGACCATAGTCAGGCAGAACTGATCTGCCAGGTGCTCACGGCCGCCGGCCATGCCTGCCACGAGTTTCAGAGTGGCAAGGAAATGCTGGGGCAGCTGCGCAAGGACAGTTGCGACATGCTCATCCTCGACTGGCATGTGAGTGACCTGGACGGTGCCGAAGTGCTGCGCCGTGCCCGCGAAAAACTGGCGCCCAAGGCGCCTGTGTTGTTTATGACCAACAGCTCGGGCGAAGACGATGTGGTGGCGGGCATGACGGCCGGTGCCGACGACTACATGATCAAACCGCTGCGGCGCAGTGAACTGACCTTGCGCACGCAGGCGCTGCTGCGCGTGGCCTATCCGGCGCAGAATGGCGCCGAGCAATTGCAATTCGGTCAATATACGTTTGAAACCCGCCCCGGCCGCCTGCTGATGGGCGGTGAAGTGCTGGACGTGACGCACAAGGAATTCGCCCTGGCGCTGCTGTTCTTCCGCAACCTGGGCCGCCCCCTGTCGCGCGCCTACATCCACGAAGCCGTGTGGCAGCGCGACACGGCCCTGCCTTCGCGCACCATGGACACCCACGTCTCGCGCGTGCGCAACAAGCTGCAGCTGAAACCGGAACACGGCTACCGCCTGGTGCCCGTCTACAGTTATGGCTATCGCCTGGAAAAACTCGGGGGGTGACAGGCGCGCTGCAGGGCGAAAACAGCCGGACTGCTCAAAGATCGGGCACAAAGCGCTATAATGTCGGCATAAGAATTCCCAACAGCCCTGAAATGCAACTGCTCGCCGTCGGCCTCAACCACACCACCGCCCCAGTGTCGCTCCGCGAACAGCTGGCGTTTGCGCCTGAGCATCTGGGCCAGGCGGTGATGGCGGCGCGCACCTGGTTCCAGCGCATCGACTTGCGCGACAACGACGAAGCGGCCATCCTCTCGACCTGCAACCGTACCGAGCTGTATGCGGCCAGCCATGTGCCCAATCCGCTCGACGCGGGCGCGCATTTCCTCGCCGACTACCACCAGCTGAACTACAGCGAGCTGCGCCCCCACTTATATATGCTGCCGCAGCACGACGCCGTGCGCCACACTTTCCGCGTCGCCTCCGGGCTCGACTCGATGGTGCTGGGCGAAACGCAGATCCTCGGGCAGATCAAGGACGCCATCCGCACGGCCGACGAGGCGGGCGGCCTGGGCACGTATCTGCACCAGCTGTTCCAGCGCAGCTTTTCGGTGGCCAAGGAAGTGCGCAGCAGCACGGAAATCGGCGCCCACAGCGTTTCCATGGCGGCCGCCGCCGTGCGCCTGTCGCAGCGCATCTTCGACAAGATCGCCGAGCAGAACGTGCTGTTCATCGGCGCCGGCGAAATGATTGAATTGTGCGCCACGCACTTTGCGGCGCAAAACCCGAAAAGCATCACCATCGCCAACCGCACCATGGAGCGGGGCGAAGAACTGGCGCACCGCTTCAGCGGCAAGGCCATCCGCCTGGCGGACTTGCCGGAGCAGCTGCACCGGTTCGACATCGTCATCTCGTGCACGGCATCCTCGTTGCCGCTGCTGGGCCTGGGCCTGGTCGAACGCGCCATCAAGGCACGCCGCCACAAGCCGATGTTCATGGTCGACCTGGCCGTGCCGCGCGATATCGAAGCGGAAGTGGGCCGCCTGAACGACGTCTTCCTGTACACGGTCGACGACCTGGGCAAGGTCGTGCAGACGGGCCTGGAAAGCCGGCAGGCGGCCGTGGCGCAAGCCGAGTCGATCATCGAGACGCGCGTGCAATCGTTCATGAGCTGGGTCGATGACCGCGCCATGGTGCCCGTCATCCAGCATCTGCATGAAAACAGCGAAGCGCTGCGCCTGATGGAAGTGGAACGGGCGCGCAAGATGCTGGCCAAGGGCGCCGACATCGACGCCGTCCTGGAAGCGCTGTCGAAAGGCTTGACGGCCAAGTTCCTGCACGGCCCGCAACAGGCGCTGCACCACGCGCAAGGCGACGAGCGCAAGCAACTGGCCACCCTGCTGCCGAAACTGTTCCGCCCCCGCCGTTAGCGCCGCCCCGCTGGCCGCCTGCGCGCGGCCACCCTGCCCGCCTGCCGGGCCTGCTTCATCCCTACACTCTATTACCGCGAATCGCTATGAAACCATCCATGCTGGCCAAACTCGATCAACTGGCGAACCGCCTGGTTGAACTCGACGAACTGTTGATGCACCCGGACGCCACGTCGAACATGGACAGCTACCGCAAGATGACGCGCGAGCATGCCGAACTGGGCCCGCTGGTGGCGCTGTACCGTTCCTACCAGGAAGCGGGCAACGACATCGCCACGGCGCAGGAAATGCTGGCGGACCCGGACATGAAGGAATTCGCCCAGGAAGAAATCGAAACGGCGAAAGCCACCATGGCGCAGCTGGAACGCGAATTGCAGACCATGCTGCTGCCGAAGGACGTCAACGACGAGCGCAACATCTTCCTGGAAATCCGTGCCGGCACGGGCGGCGATGAATCGGCCCTGTTCGCCGGCGACCTGCTGCGTATGTACACGCGCTTTGCCGAACGCAACCGCTGGCAGGTGGAACTGGTGTCCTCGTCCGATTCCGACCTGGGCGGCTACCGCGAAGTGATCGTGCGCGTGGTCGGCAATGGCGCGTATTCAAAGCTGAAGTTCGAATCGGGCGGCCACCGCGTGCAGCGCGTGCCGGCCACGGAAACGCAGGGCCGCATCCACACCTCGGCCTGCACGGTGGCCGTGATGCCCGAAGCCGATGAAGTCGAAGACGTCAACATCAACCCGGCCGACCTGCGCATCGACACCTACCGCGCCTCGGGCGCCGGTGGCCAGCACATCAACAAGACGGATTCCGCCGTGCGCATCACCCACTTGCCGACCGGCATCGTGGTGGAATGCCAGGATGACCGCAGCCAGCACAAGAACAAGGCGCAAGCGATGAAAGTGCTGGCCGCGCGCATCAAGGACGTGCAGCTGCGGGAACAGCAGTCAAAGGAAGCGGCCACGCGCAAGAGCCTGATCGGTTCGGGCGACCGCAGCGAGCGCATCCGCACTTACAACTTCCCGCAAGGCCGCCTGACGGACCACCGCATCAATCTGACCTTGTACAAGCTCGACTTCATCATGGATGGGGATTTGACGGAGCTGACGAATGCGCTGGCGGCGGAACACCAGGCCGAGCTGCTGGCGGCGCTGGGGGATTAACCCCTAAAGCAAGGGCCGGGGTCGGACGGGGACGCCGAGTCCCTGAGGGTCCGACCCCGGATTCTGCCTTTGGGTTGAAGTTTGTAGGTCGGCTTAGCGCGCAGCGCGTAAGCCGACAGCTTTAAGTAGCGGCTAAGCAATAAAAATCGGCCCTTGTGCGAGAATGCGTAACGCTTTTCCCCCATCCACCTCACCGTGTCGCCCATGAAAAATTCACGCACCGTCCTCCTGTTGATCGCCGCCCTGTGTTTCCTGATGCTCGGCGTGGCCATGTATTTGCAGCATGCCATGAACATGGCGCCCTGCCCGCTGTGCGTGATCCAGCGCTACCTGTTCCTCGCCATCGGCATCGCCTGCCTGGCCGGCGCGGCCGCGAAGCGGCCCAAAATCGGCGCCGGCATCGGCCTGCTGGCAGCCCTGGGCGGCCTGGGCGTGGGCGCCAAGCATCTGTACGTGCTGGCCAACCCCGGCTTTTCCTGCGGCATCGACCCCGTGGAAACGGCGCTGAACAAGGTCTTCACGGCCGAACTCATGCCCTTCATGTTTGAATCCTATGGCGCTTGCGAAAGCGCCGGCGAGCCGTTTTTCGGCCTGTCGATCCCGCAATGGGCATTTGTCTGGTTCGCCATTTTTGCCATCGGCCTGCTGTGGACCCTGTTGCGCCGTAAGAAATAATTGAAAGCACCATGCCAGAAACCTTGATTCCCGCCGGCAGCACTGTCGGCGCCCTGCAAATCCGACCGCTGCTCGACCCGCTCGACAACCGCATCCTGCTGGGCCACGCGCTGGGCCTGTCGCGCGTGAGCCTGATCACGCAATCGGAGCGCGTGCTCACTGACGATGAAGCCGAGCGCCTTTCCGGCTTGCTGGCACGCCGCCTGCAAGGCGAGCCGATCGCCTACATCGTCGGCCAGCGCGAATTCTTCGGCTTGCCTTTTGCCGTCAGCGACGCCGTGCTGATTCCCCGTCCCGACACGGAAGTGCTGGTGGAACTGGCGCTCGAGCGCCTGCCGCCCGGCGGACGCGTGCTCGACATGGGTACCGGCAGCGGCGCCATCGCCGTCGCCCTCGCGCATACGCGGCCCGACGCCGTCGTCACGGCCCTCGACGTCAGCAGCGCGGCGCTGGCCGTTGCGCGCCGCAATGCCAGCGCCAACGGCGTCAACATCACCTTCATGGCCAGCGACTGGTTCGAAGCGCTGGGCACGGAAAAGTTTGACCTGATCGTCTCCAATCCCCCCTACATCGCCAGCGGCGACCGCCACCTGGCCGAAGGCGATTTGCGTTTCGAGCCGGCCGGCGCGCTGACCGACCATGCCGATGGCCTGTCGGCCCTGCGCACCATCGTCGCCGGCGCCGCGCGCCACCTGGCGGCCGGCGCCTGGCTGCTGATGGAGCACGGCTATGACCAGGCGGCCCACGTGCGCGCCTTGCTGGCCGAGGCCGGCTACGGCAAAGTGCAGAGCTGGCGCGACCTGGCCGGCATCGAGCGGGTCAGCGGCGCGCGCCTCGGCTGACCCACTTCCTGTGCGCGGCGCTTGATCCAGCGACGCGCCAGATCCCCCGCAGTTTGTTAAAATATCAAGCGATTTCCTGACCGAAGCGCCGTCTCCGTTGCCCGGGACGGACGCTGGCGACGCGGCGTTTTTTGGGCCGGCGCCGACGCATTTGCCAAAATTCGGTTAATCTCAGCACAAATTATTTATATGCTGCACAAGAAAGGAAGCTCAAATTGCCCAACCTGTTGACTCGCCGCCTGGCATTGCTGACCGAAGATGCCAACCGCGCGCTGCTTGGCGGCTTGCGCGGCATCGAGCGTGAAACCCTGCGCGTTGACCGCGCCGGCCATCTGGCTTCCACGCCCCACCCCGCCGCCCTGGGCTCGGCGCTGACGCACCCTGAAATCACCACCGACTACGCCGAAGCGCTGCTCGAATTCATCACGCCGGCGGAAAGCGACATCGCCACCACCCTGGACAAGCTCGACACCGTGCACCGCCACGCCTACAGCCGCCTTGGCGACGAGCTGCTGTGGAGCCAGTCGATGCCGTGCCAGCTGCCGCCCGAAGCGGACATCGCGATCGCCAACTACGGCAGCTCGAACATGGGCATGCTCAAGCACGTCTACCGGCGCGGCCTGGCCTTGCGTTATGGCAAGGCCATGCAATGCATCGCCGGCATCCACTACAACTATTCGCTCGACGAACAGCTGTGGCAGGTATTGCACGGCAACCCGGAGACCAGCGTCAGCGCCACGCAGGCAGCTGCCTCGCCGAAAGACGTACAGTCGGAAAGCTATCTGGCGACGATCCGCAATTTCCGCCGCTACAGCTGGCTGCTGATGTATTTGTTCGGCGCTTCGCCGGCCCTGTCCGCCGGTTTCCTGCGCGGCCGCGCGCACAAGCTCGACACCCTGTCCGACGACACCCTGTTCCTGCCGTATGCCACCAGCCTGCGCATGAGCGACCTGGGCTACCAGAACGACGCCCAGTCCGGCCTGCGTCCGCATGAGAACAGCCTGGAAGACTACGTCAATGCACTCACGCACGCCGTCAACGACCCATATGCGCCGTACGAAACGCTGGGCACGAAAAAAGATGGCGAGTGGATCCAGCTCTCCACCAACGTGCTGCAGATCGAAAATGAATACTATTCGACCATCCGTCCGAAACGCGTGATCCGCACGGGCGAGCGCCCGATCCAGGCCCTGTGCCTGCGCGGCGTGCAGTACATCGAAGTGCGCTGCATGGACGTCGACCCGTTCGAGCCGGTGGGCATCAGCCTGGAAACGGGCCGCTTCCTCGACGCCTTCTTGCTGTTCTGCGCGCTCGACGACAGCGGCCCCATCTCGGCCGAGCAAAGCGCCTGCTACACCAACAATTTCGCCCGCACGGTGAAGGAAGGCCGCACGCCGGGCCTCACCCTGCGCCGCGATGGCGAGGACATCACCCTGCAGGCGTGGGGCGAGGAACTGCTGGCGCATATCGCGCCCGTGGCGGCCTTGCTCGACGCGCGCCACGGCGGCACGCAGCATGCGGACAGCCTGGCGGCGCAAGCCGTCAAGCTGGCCGACCCGGACGCCACGCCGTCGGCCAGGGTATTGGCCGAACTGCGCGCCAATGGCGGCTCGTTTGCCGCCTTCGGCCTGCGCCAGAGCGAACGCCATGCGGCCTATTTCCGCGCGCATCCGCCCACGCCCGAGCAAAGCGCGTATTTCGACCAGCTGGCGGAAAGCTCGCTGGCCGAGCAGCGCGCCATGGAGGCGGCACCGGCCGGCAGCTTCGACGATTTCGTCGCCGCCTACCGCGCCAGCACCCTGTGCTCGCACACCTGATCCTGCCTGCCCCGCGCGCGCGCCATGCTGACCTTCTACAATGAACTGCACGGCCAGCACCGGGGCCGCTTCGAATGGTTCCGCGGCGAGATGGTGCCCTGCTTCGAGGCGCCGGAACGGGCCGACATGGTGGTGGCCGAACTGGGACGGCGCAACTTGGGGCGCATCGTCACGCCGCACGGCGTGCCCCTGACATCGCTCGAGCGCATCCATACGCCACGCTATTTGCACTTCTTGCGCCATGCCTGGCACGACTGGCTGGCGCTCGACCCGGACAACGCAGGCAAGGACGCCTTGCCGTCCGTCTGGCCCGTGCGCACCTTGCGCCACGATATCGAACCGGAGAATTTCACGGCCAGGCTGGGGCTGTACTCGATGGACAATGGCACGCCACTGACGTCCGGCACCTGGACGGCGGCCAAGACGGGCGCCGACTGCGCCGTCAACGCGGCCCACGCGCTGCGCCTGGGCGAGCGGGCCACGTTTGCCCTCACGCGCCCGCCTGGCCATCACGCAGGCAGCGATTTCTTCGGCGGCTACTGTTTTCTGAATAACGCGGCACTGGCTGCGCAGCACCTGCTCGACGATGGCGCCCGCAAGGTCGCCATCGTCGACATCGACTACCACCACGGCAATGGCACGCAGAGCATTTTCTATGCGCGTAATGACGTGCTGTTCGCCTCCATCCACGCCGACCCGCGCACTGAATATCCGTTTTACCTGGGTCATGCCGACGAGACGGGCAGCGGCGCCGGCAGCGGCTACAACGTCAACCTGCCGCTGCCGGCCGGCAGCAGCACGGCCAGCTGGTTCGCCGCGCTGGAAACGGCCTGCCTGCGCATCAATATGTACGCGCCCGACGCGCTGGTGGTCTCGCTGGGCGTGGATACCTTCGTCGGCGATCCCCTCTCGCACTTCGCCCTGCAAAGCGGCGACTACCTGCGCGTGGGCGAACGCCTGGCGCATTTGAATCTGCCCACCGCCTTCATCCTCGAAGGCGGCTATGCGGTGAAGGAACTGGGCATCAATGTGGTCAATGTGCTTGAGGGTTTTGAAACCGCGGAGTAATTCTGGGGTCAGACCCCCGTCCACGTTGACGGTGAGCCTGGCGTTAGCGGTGTTGAGGGTCTGACCCCGGCTTTAGCAGCTCTACATATTCCTGAACAAACTCATGAACGGCTGGCTCACGGCCAGGGTTTCCGGCCGCGTCTTCAGGCGCAGGCTGCCGCGCCCCACTTCATCGCGCGTGACGGACGCCACCATCTTCATGTTGACGATGGTGGAACGGTGGATCTGCTTGAAGATGGCAGGATCGAGCACGTCGAGCAGTTCGCGGATCGGCTTGCGCAGCAGCGCCTCGCCTTCCGCCGTCATGACGGCCGTGTACTTGGTGTCGGACTGAAAATAGGCGATGTCCTCCACCATGATCAGGCGCGTATCCTTGCCGCTGCTGGCCGTCAGCCACACCAGCGGCGGCGACTTGGCGGCCGCCGGCAAGGCGCTCGTCAATTGCTGCAGCAGGCCGGCCAGCGCGCCGTCGTTGACGCTCCCCTTCGCGGCACGCGCCTGCACGCGCTGCAAGGTGGCTTGCAGGCGTTCACGCCCGATAGGCTTCAATACATAGTCGACGGCGCCCTTGTCGAAGGCGTCGATCGCATACTGGTCGTAGGCCGTGACGAACACCACCTGGGTGGCGGGGCTGGCGGCCAGGGTACCGGCCGCCACTTCCAGTCCCGTCAGGCCCGGCATGCGGATATCCAGGAAGGCGATATCCGGCCGCAGGGTCGCGATGGCGTCGAGCGCCGTGCCGCCGTCATCGCAGGCGGCGACGATGCGCAGGGCCGGCCACAGTTCGCCCAGCATCGCCACCAGCGCCTCGCGCAGCAGGGTTTCATCCTCGGCGATAACGCACGTCATTTCATGCTGATCCATACGAGACTCCTTGCGCCGTGCTGTCGGGCACCGTGATGGTGGCCGTCACGCCATCGGGGAAATTGGCCAGGATGGCAAACGACGCGGCCGCGCCATACGTCAGGCGCAGGCGTTCGCGCACATTGCGCAGGCCGATGCCCGTGCCGGCGCCGTCATCGCTGAAGCCCTTGCCATCGTCGGCCACCGTGACGATCACCGTGCCATTGCCGCTGCGCGCCATGATCCACACGGTGCCGCCGCCGCTTTTCGGCTCCAGTCCGTGCTTGATGGCGTTTTCCACCAGGGTTTGCAGCATCATCGGCGGCAGCTCCACCTGGCGCAGGTATTGCGGCACTTCGATCTGCAGGTTCAGGCGCGCGCCCATGCGGATTTTCAGGATATCGAGGTAGGCGCGCGCCCGCTCCAGTTCCGTGCCCAGGGTCGACATGGATTGCTCGGTGCGCGGCAGCGAGTGGCGCAGGTACAAAATCAGGTTGCCCAGCATTTCGTCGGCCCGCACCGGGTCGCTGCGCGTGAGCAGCTGCGCGCTGGCCAGGGTGTTGTACAGGAAGTGCGGTTCTACCTGCGCGTGCAGCAGGCTCAGTTTGGCTACCGTGAGTTCCTTTTCCGTCACCGTCTGGCGTGCCTCGGCCTGTTCGCCGCGGCGCCGCTGCGCCACCCGGCGGGTAATGGCGCGCGTCACCGCTTCCGCGTTTTCCAGGTTGCTGCCATGGTCGACGAGGAACCAGTCGGTCCAGGCGTTGCGCGCCGGCTCGCAGATCAGCGTCACGCTGCCCGCCTCGCCATTCGGCGTGACGGTGGCGAGGATCTGGTTCGGCCGCGGCTCGAGGAATCCCAGCACGCGCATGCGCGGCAAGCCCGTGTCAGTGTACGGCGCCGCGCGGCGCACTCTGGCCTGCACCTGCAGGCTGTCGCGCGCGCTTTCAACCACTTCGCTGCCCGGCAGTTCGCGGATGGCCGCGTCGATCATGTCGAATGCCTCGCCCGCCTCGAACGGAATCTCGATCTGGCGCCGCTGGCGGCTCGACAGGGTGCTGGCGTTGACGGCCCCGGCGATCAGGCGCACGCGGCGCACATGCGAGAACGCATTCGTGATGACGGCGCTGGCCAGCAGCGCGCCGACGATGACAAAAAAGCCTTCCGTCTGGCCGAAGATATGGCGCAGAAAATTCTCGACCAGGATAGCCGTGGCGATGATGTAGGTGAGCATCGTTGCCAGCGTGATGCGCAGGATAAAGAAGAGGCTAGTCATGATTTTTCCTTGGGTATTGAAGTGGGCCCAGCATAATCAAGACCCCCGGCGGCGGTGGCCATTATGCGATGGAAGACCGTTAATGGCGACAAAGGCAAGAAAATAAAGGTTCAAGATAGCTGGCCAGACCTGCTGCGCTTTGGCAGCGGTGTTCGCGACGATTTGTCAGGTGCCGCGGCTGCCCGAATAAAATCGCTTGCAATTAAATAGCGCGCGATATATATTAAGCACATGGACGCCGGCATTGCTGCTGCAGACGGACATCCTGGGGCGACAGCCCATGAAAAAGTAGCACACTATTTAGTCGCTAACTATTTAACTCACCGAGGAAAATCATCATGTCGATCAAACAAGTCCTGTACCGCGCCCAAGCTACCGCCACCGGAGGCCGCGAAGGCCGTGCCGTCTCGTCCGACAATGTGCTCGACGTCAAGCTGACCACGCCAAAAGAACTGGGCGGCAATGGCGCCGTCGGCACCAACCCGGAACAGCTGTTCGCCGCCGGCTACTCGGCCTGCTTCATCGGCGCCATGAAATTCGTCGGCGGCCGCGACAAGATCGCCCTGCCAGCGGATCTGTCGATCGAAGGCAACGTCGGTATCGGCGCGATCGACACGGGCTTCGGCATCGAAGTGGAACTGAAAATCTCGCTGCCAGGCATGGAACGCGCCGCCGCCGAAGCGCTGGTCGCCGCCGCCCACATCGTGTGCCCGTACTCGAACGCCACGCGCGGCAACATCGACGTCACCCTGACGATCGTGTAATCCCCGCTGCACGCACTCCCTCCCCGGCCGCGCCCTGGCGCCGCCGGGGATTTTTCGTTAGCGAGATACCTGCAGCGCCTGCAGCAGCTTGTCCGCCAGGGCCGGCGCCGATGCGGGATTCTGTCCCGTGATCAGTTCGCGGTCGACCACCACATTGCTGCTCCAAGGCGCCTGGTTCTGCACATAGCGCGCGCCGGCCGCCTGCAAGCCCGACTGCGGATAGAACTTCATCGTTCCGCCCTGCAGCGCGCCCTGCGCCGCCGCCTCTTCCTCGTTGCTGATCACCGTCATGCGGTAGCCGCTGTAAATCCAGTCCGCCGGTGCGGGGGGCGTGTGGCCCGCCTGCAGCGCGGCCGTAAACGTGCCCGCCCGGGGCAGGGCCGACAGCAGCGCGATGGGGCCGTGGCACAGCAGCGCCGTCGGCTTGCCATCCGCGTGGAACTGGCGCAGCAAGGCGCCCAGGCTGGCATCCTTCAACAGATCCTGCATCGGCGCGTGGCCGCCCGGCACCAGCACGGCCGCGTAGTGGCCGTAACCGATCTGTTCCACCCGTTTCAGGCTGATCACGGGCGAGCGGCCCGGCAGCGTCAGCGCCAGCTGATCCAGCAAGGCCTTGTGCGCCGCGTGGGCCGCCACGTCGCCGGCAAAATAATCGGCCGTATCCGAGCCGGCATCCAGCGTGGGCGCCTGGCCCAGCGGCGTGGCGAATGTCACCGTGTGGCCCGCATCGAGCAGCTTTTTCACGGGCTGCATCAGTTCATTCAGGTAAAAGCCCGTCGGGAAGACCTTGCCGTCGCGCAACTCAAGGTGGCTGGCGTCCGACAGCACGACGAGGACCTCGGCCGCCTGGGCGGTGGAAAAGGCGGCGAGCAACAGGCTGCTGATGAGTAATTTTTTCATGGTCTGGCCTTTCTGTAGAGAGGTCGTCAGCATATTCCGAATCAAAACACGAAAAAATGATCAATAATGCATAGCACTGATGCGTAATCCGACTGAATAAGGCAACACATGGATAAATTGCAGGCGATGCAGCTGTTTCGCCGCGTGGCCGAGCTGGGCAGCTTTCGCCGGGCGGCCGACGAACTGGACCTGTCGGCCTCGTATGTGAGCCGGCGCATCGGCCAGCTGGAGCAGGAGCTGGGCGGGCGCCTGATGACGCGCACCACGCGCCAGCTGGCACTGACGGAAACGGGCGCGGCCTACCTGGAACACTGCCGCAAGCTGCTCGACGAGCTGGCGCAGGCCGAAGACATGGTGGCGCACTCGACGGCGCACGTGACGGGCCGTCTGCGCATCAACGCGCCGCTGACCTTGGGCGTGGGCGAACTGGCCGAGGGCCTGGCCGATTTCATGGCCGACTGGCCGGCCTTGCGCCTGGACGTCGACCTGAAGGATGAATACGTGGACCTGGCGGCGGCCAACTACGACCTGGGCTTTCGCGTCACCACCGCGCTCACCGATTCGAGCTACGTGGCGCGCCACATCCACGACTACCGCCTGCACATCTGCTGCGCGCCGGCCTACCTGGAGCGCCATGGCCCATTGCAGGAACCGACGGATCTGACGCGCCAGCGCTGCTTCATCTACAGCCACGCCCTGTTCGGCAGCCGCTGGCCCCTGCGCCACGCGGGGCCGCACAGCGACATCGAAGTGCCGAACTGGGTACGCACCAACAACACCCTGTTCATGCGCAGCCTGATCCTGCGCGGCCTGGGCATCGGCATCCTGCCCACCTTCGTCTGCCGCGAGGAACTGGCCAGCGGCGCGCTGGTCGAGCTGTTCCCCGAGGTGGAGCGTCCCGGCCTGGCGCTGTTCGCCATCTACCCGTCGCGCCAGCTGGTGGCGCCCCGCGTGACGCGCTGCATCGAACACCTGAAGCAGTGGTTTGCGCAGCGCTATCCCACGCCGGCGGCGTGAAGCCGGTAAAATCACGGCCACTCTCAATCAAGGATGCCCCATGATCAGCTGGCAATGGAACACGTTCGACGAACTCGGTCCCCACGACCTGTACCAGGTGCTGGCCTTGCGCCAGCGCGTGTTCGTGCTGGAACAGCAATGCCTGTACCCGGACCTCGACGGCCAGGATCAGGCGGCCATGCACCTGCTGGGCTGGCAGACCGTCGATGGCCAGCGCCGGCTGGCGGCCTATCTGCGCGTGCTGGCGCCGGGCGCCAAGTATGTGGAAATGTCGCTGGGCCGCGTGCTGACGGCGCCCGAGGCGCGCACCACGGGCGCCGGCAAGCTGCTTCTGACTGAAGGCATCGCGCGCGCCGTGCGCCAGCATCCGGGCCACGCCATCCGCATCGGCGCCCAGCAGTACCTGGAGCGCTTCTACCAGTCGTTCGGCTTCGTCACCGTCAGCGCGCCGTACGATGAAGACGGCATACAGCACGTCGACATGCTGCGCGCGGTGGCGCCGGGAGCGGCGGCATGACGACGGCCCTGATTTCCTGGAGCGGCGGCAAGGACTCCTGCCTGGCCCTGTGGCGCGCGCGCAACGCCGGCCTGGACGTGCCGCTGCTGATCACGGCCATGGATGAAGATGGCCGCAAGTCGCGCTCGCACGGCGTGCCGCCGGAACTGCTCGAGGCGCAGGCGGCCAGCCTGGGCGCGCGCCTGCGGCGCTATCACGCCAGCTGGGCCAGCTATGAAGAACAATTCATCGCCATGCTGCGCGCGGCGAAAGACGAGGGCATACACCACGCCATCTTTGGCGACATCGACCTGCAGCCGCACCGCGACTGGGAAGAAAAAGTCTGCGCGGTCGCCGGCCTGACGGCGCACCTGCCACTGTGGGGCGGCGACCGCCGCGCGCTGGTCGACGAGTTTCTTGCCGCCGGTTTCAAGGCCATTGTCGTGTGCATCAATGGCCAGCATCTGCCGCGTGCATTTTGCGGGCGCGAGTTCGACGCCGCCTTCCTGGCCGATCTGCCGCCCGGCGTCGACGCCTGCGGCGAAAACGGCGAATTCCACACCTTCGTGTATGACGGTCCCGCCTTCAGCGCCCCGGTGGCGCTGCGCCGCACGCAAGTGCTGCAATATGACGCGCCGGCCAACCTGGGTGGCGCCACCTACTACTTCCAGGAACTGGCGCCCGCCTGAACGGGACCCTAAAACAACAAGGGCGATTCCGTGGAATCGCCCTTGTCGGTGCCTGCCATGCCCAGGCTTATTTGGCCTTCGTCACTTCCACCAGCGTGATGTCGAACACCAGGCCGGCGTAGGCTGGAATCACGGGCGGCTTGCCCGCCTTGCCATAACCGAGGTCATACGGAATGGACAGGCGGCGGGTAGCGCCGACCTGCATGCCGACCAGGCCACGCTCCCAGCCCAGGATCACGAGACCCTTGCCCAACGGAAACGGAAACGCGCCAGGCAGGCTCGTGTCGAACTGCGTGCCCTTGTTGTCCGGCTTGGTCGCGTCGTACAGCCAGCCCGTGTAGATCACCCGCAGGGTGTCGCCCGCTTCCGCTTTGGCGCCGGTGCCCGGCACCAGGTCAGGGAAAGTAAACTCTTTCACTTGCGTATTCGGGTCAAGCACGACCGGCTTTTCCGTGTTTGCGGCGGCGCCGCAGGCGGCCAGGGCCACGGCGCAAATGAGCGTGGCAATCTTTTGAAATACCGATTTCATGGTTTCCCTTTAAATATTGGAGTGTGACTGAGGCCCGTACGGTGCGGACCGGTACGGGCTGGAGTTTAACAGGACTCGCGTGGCCCATTTGTAAGCAGACGTAAGCACGGTGGTGCTTGTGTGCCAATACAACATTGGCACAAGCATCACATTCTCTAGATTTCCACCTGCGTGCCCAGTTCGATGACCCGGTTGCTCGGGATCTGGTAGTAGTCGGCCGCCGTGCGCGCATTGCGCGACATGGTGACGAACAGGTGCTCGCGCCACGGCATCATGCCATGTCCCGGCGTGGAGATGATGGTCTGGCGGGCGATGAAGAACGACGTTTCCATCATCTCGAAGTCCAGCCCCTGCTGCGCGCACTGCGCCAGCGCGGCCGGAATGTCCGGTTCATCCTTGAAGCCGTAGTGCACATTGACCTGGTAGCACTGGTGGCCCAGGTCCACCACGCGCACCTGCTCCGATGGCGCCACCCACGGCTCTTCATGCATGAAGACGGTGAGGAAAATGACGCGCTCGTGCAACACTTTGTTGTGCAGCAAGTTATGCAGCAGCGCATGCGGCACGCCGTCCGTTTCGCCGCGCAGGAAAATGGCCGTGCCAGGCACGCGCTGCGGCGGCGCGATGAACAGCGAGGCAAGGAAATCGTCGAGCGGGATCGCGTGCTTTTCCAGGTTCTGGAACACCAACTGGCGGCCCCGCTTCCAGGTCAGCATGACGATGAACAGAATCGAACCCAGCAGCAGCGGGAACCAGCCGCCATGGAACAGTTTCAGGGCCGTCGCCGACACCAGATTGACGTCGATGATCAGGAAGAAACCCGTGGCGGCCCAGCACAAGGCCAGATTCATCTTCCAGCGGTAGCGGATGACGAAGAAGGTCAGGATGGTGGTGCACAGCATGGTGGCAGTGACGGCGATGCCGTAGGCGGCGGCCAGGTTTTCCGAGGAGCCGAAGCCGACCACGGCCAGCAGTACCACGCACAGCTGCAGCCAGTTCACGGCGGGAATATAGATCTGGCCGATTTCGCTTTCCGACGTGTGGCGCACGCGCATGCGCGGCAGGAAGCCCAGCGCGATGGCTTGCTTGGTCATCGAGAAAGTACCGGATATGGTTGCCTGCGAGGCAATCACGGTGGCCATGGTCGACAATATCACCAGTGGATAAACGCTCCAGGCACCCAGCTGCTGGTAGAACGGATTCGAGACGGCTTCCGGATGCGCCAGCAGCAGGCCACCCTGGCCCAGGTAGTTCAGCGCCAGCGCGGGGAAGGCGATCAGGAACCACGCCATGCGGATCGGTTTCTTGCCGAAGTGGCCCATGTCGGCGTACAGCGCCTCGGCGCCCGTCAGCGCCAGCACCACGGCGCCCAGCGCGACAAAGGCCACAAAGCCGTTGTTCATCAGGAAGGTGGCCGCGTGGATCGGGTTCAGCGCGGCCAGGATCTGCGGCGACTTGATGATGTTGACCACGCCCATGCCGGCCAGCGCGGCGAACCACAGCACCATGATGGGCGCAAAATAGCGGCCGATGCCGGCCGTGCCGTGCGACTGCACCGAGTACAGGGCCACCAGCACCACCATCGTCAGCGGCACCACGTAGGGGCTGAAGGCGGGCGTGGCCACTTCCAGGCCCTCGATGGCCGACAGCACGGAAATGGCCGGCGTGATCACGCTGTCGCCGTAGAACAGGGTGGCGCCGAAGACGCCGATCACCATCAGCGGGAAATGCCAGCGCGACAGGCGGCTGACGGACGACAGCACCAGCGCCATCAGGGCCATGATGCCGCCCTCGCCGCGGTTGTCGGCGCGCAGCACCAGGGTCACGTACTTGAGCGAGACGATCAGCGTCAGGCCCCAGAAGATCAGCGAGACGATGCCCAGCAGGTTGTCGTGCGACAGCGCCAGGCCGTGGGCCGGGTCAAAGACCGTCTTCAGGGTGTACAGCGGACTGGTGCCAATGTCTCCGTAGACGATGCCGACGGCGGCCAGGGTCATGCCGGCCAGGCCGCTTTTTTTGTGTTCCGACGTCAAGGTTGCACCCGTTTTTGTTTTGTTGCATCGCACAATATGATAGGTATTAGCAAATAGCAAGAGTATTTTTGCATGGTTCCGCAGCTGCCCCAAGGTCGTTGTTTTGTGCCGTTCCGCCATGTCGCGCGGGCTTGCGGCCGTTGATTTGTTGCCATTCTACGCCTCGCCAGCGGCGCCGGGCAGCCCCCTGTGTTTTCAGCGATAATGACAGACTGACCACTCTCCAGCGCCCCCATCATGAATCCAGGCATGTTGTACGCCTCCCTCGCCTTCCTGTGCTGGGGTCTGTTTCCACTCTACTTCCATGCCATTGATGAGGTCGCACCGCAGGAAATCCTTGCGCACCGCATGGTCTGGTCGCTGCTCTTCCTGGGTATCGTGCTGACCATCCGCCGCCAGTGGGGCTGGCTGGCCAGCCTGCGCGGCCAGCCGAAAGTGGTGGCCAGCTTCGTGGCCAGCGCGTTCTTGCTGTCGGCCAACTGGTTCATCTATATCTGGGCCGTCAACAACGGCCACGTGGTCGACGCCAGCCTCGGCTATTTCATTACGCCGCTGATCAATGTCATGCTGGGTTTTATGCTGTTGCACGAGCGCCTGCGCCGCCTGCAGTGGCTGGCCATCGGCCTGGCCGCCTGCGGCGTGGCCTGGCTCACCTGGCAGGCAGGACAGATTCCCTGGATCGCCCTGCTGCTGGCCGGCTCGTTTGGCGGCTATGGCCTGCTGCGCAAGACGGCCGCGCTGGGTGCGCTGGAAGGGCTGTCGTTTGAAACACTGATTCTGTTCCCCCTGGCGCTGGCCTATATGCTGTGGCTGGGCTGGCAGGGCCAGAGCGGCTTCGTCAATACAGATTCCACCGCCACGCGCGCCCTGCTGCTGGCGTCCGGCCCCATCACGGCCATTCCCCTGCTGCTGTTCGCCGCCGGCGCGCGGCGCCTGCCGCTGGCCGTGCTGGGCTTGCTGCAATACATCGCCCCCACGGGCCAGCTCCTGATCGGCGTGTGGGTCTTCCATGAATCATTCACGCAGGAACGCATGCTGGGCTTCCTCGTCATCTGGACGGCGCTGGGCCTGTATGCGGCCGAAGGCCTGTGGACGTCGCGCCGCGCGCGCAGCGCCAGCGCCGCCTAGCCGCCCATGGGGTCCGTTTCCGCAGCGCACAGCGCTGGCCGGAAACGGGCGTTTACCGTATCCTGTCCGTCTTTGTATATCACCCGAGATTTCTAATGGCAAATTACGTCTACACCATGAATCGCGTGGGCAAAATCGTCCCGCCCAAGCGCCAGATTCTGAAAGATATTTCCCTCTCCTTCTTCCCAGGCGCGAAGATCGGCGTGCTGGGCCTGAACGGTTCCGGTAAATCGACCCTGCTGAAAATCATGGCAGGCATCGACACCGACATCCAGGGCGAAGCCGTGCCGATGCCGGGCCTGAACATCGGCTACCTGCCGCAGGAACCGCAGCTCGATCCGGAAAAAACCGTGCGCCAGGAAGTCGAATCGGGCCTGGGCGAAGTGTTTGAGGCACAAGCCAAGCTGGAAGCCGTGTACGCCGCCTACGCCGAGGAAGACGCCGATTTCGACGCCCTGGCCACGGAACAGGCACGCCTGGAAGCGATCATTTCGACCTCCGACGGCGGCAATTTGAACTTGCAGCTGGAAATGGCCGCCGACGCGCTGCGCCTGCCGCCATGGGACGCCACCATCGGCGTGCTGTCCGGCGGTGAAAAGCGCCGCGTGGCGCTGTGCAAGCTGCTGCTGTCGAAGCCCGACATGCTGCTGCTCGACGAACCGACCAACCATCTGGATGCGGAATCGGTCGACTGGCTGGAACAATTCCTGCTGCGCTTCCCCGGCACCGTGGTGGCCATCACCCATGACCGCTACTTCCTCGACAACGCGGCCGAGTGGATCCTGGAACTGGACCGCGGCCACGGCATTCCATGGAAGGGTAACTACTCGACCTGGCTGGACCAGAAGCAAGCCCGCCTGAAGCAGGAAGAAGCGACGGAATCGGCGCGCCAGAAAGCGCTGCAGAAGGAACTGGAGTGGTCGCGCCAGAACCCGAAAGCGCGCCAGGCCAAGTCGAAAGCCCGCCTGGCCCGCTTCAACGAGCTGTCCGAGCACGAATACCAGAAGCGCAATGAAACGCAGGAGATCTTCATTCCCGTAGCCGAACGCCTGGGCAATGAAGTCATCGAGTTCAAGAACGTGTCGAAAGCGTTTGGCGACCGTTTGCTGATCGATAACCTGAGCTTCACCGTGCCGCCAGGCGCCATCGTCGGCATCATCGGCCCCAACGGCGCCGGTAAGTCGACCCTGTTCAAGATGATCACAGGCAAGGAAACCCCGGACAGCGGCGAAGTGGCCATCGGCCAGACGGCGCGCGTCTCCATCGTCGACCAGAACCGTGATAGCCTGGCTGACAACAAGTCCGTCTTTGAAGATGTGTCCGGCGGCGCCGACATGCTGACCGTGGGCCGTTTCGAGATGCCGTCGCGCGCCTACCTGGGCCGCTTCAACTTCAAGGGTTCGGACCAGCAGAAGCAAGTGGGCAACCTGTCCGGCGGTGAACGCGGCCGTCTGCACCTGGCGAAAACCCTCTTAATGGGCGGCAACGTCCTGCTGCTCGATGAACCGTCGAACGATCTGGACGTGGAAACCCTGCGCGCGCTGGAAGACGCCCTGCTGGAATTTGCCGGCAGCGTCATGGTCATTTCGCATGACCGCTGGTTCCTCGACCGTATCGCCACGCACATCCTGGCGTTCGAAGGCAACTCGCAAGTGACCTTCTTTGACGGCAACTATCAGGAATACGAAGCGGACAAGAAGAAACGCCTGGGCGAAGAAGGCGCGAAACCAAAACGTATTCGCTACAAGCCTTTGACGACGTAATGTACGTCTAAGAATGCAAAAAGGCAGTCACCTCGCGGTGACTGCCTTTTTTTTCAGCATATTTCTAAAGCATTAGAAATTGTAGCGTGCGCCCAAAGCCAGGCCCGTAGCCTTGTGGCCCTGGTCGGCGCTCTTGCCGAAGTGTTCCACTTCCGCCGTCAGCGAGACTTTCTCGTTGATCGCGTACTGGGCACCGACGGAAGCGTACACGCCCGTCTTGTCATTGCCGCTGATGCCGGTCGACAGGCCCGTGCCGCTCAGGCTATTCTTGACCTTGGCCACGCCCAGCTTGCCGAACACGCCGACCTTGTCGGTCACGGGCATGGTGGCCTTGCCGGCCAGGTAGTAGCCGTGCGAATCCGTTTTCACGCTGCCGTTGCCGGCGCCGGTGACGTAGCTGTAATCCTTGCTGCCGAAATCGGCGTAGCCGCCCTCGATGGCCCAGGTCTGGTCGAAGTCATAACCGGCAAACACCTTGCCGCCAGCCTTGTAGCCGCTGTGGTTATCGGCACTGGTGGCGCCAGGAATATCGAAGTTATAACGGTTGCCCGTGATGCCAGCACCCACGTAGGCGCCTTCGGCGTGCGCGGCGCTCATGCCGGAAAATGCGGTAACGGTAGCGATCATTGCAAACAGGATATTCTTCTTCATCATGTTCTCTCTCTCAAATTAGTTGACGTGCCTGGATTCGCAGTTCAGCGAAGTGCGATGACTACACAATAACAGCCGAAAAAAGCTACGTCTTTCTCCATTGCGTAAGAACTGTGACAAGATGTAAGTCGAGATTGCAAACTGACAATAACGGCAAATAGCGCACCGTTGAGCGAACTTAAGATAGACTTAAGCCCATTAGCGATTTTCAGTCAACAGGAGAGGTGCATGCATAAACGCCAGTTTCTCGCCGCCGCCATCGCTGGCGCGGCCCTGCCCGCCATCGCCCGGGCGGCGCCCGCCGGCCTGCGCGGTCCGGCCCTGCTGACCGTCACGGGCAGCATCGACAAGCCCAACCGCGGCCCGTTCGATGCCGTGCGCGACCAGATGATGCACAAGCAAAAGATCAGTTTTGAACGGGCGCGCGCATTCGACTTCGCGGCGTTGAGCAACTTGCCGGCGCGCACCATCCGCCCGACACTGGAATACGATGGCAAGGCGCACGCCTTGCGCGGACCGCTGCTGGTGGACGTATTGAAAGCGGCGGGCGCGCCCGAAGACGATGCCGTGCGCCTGCTGCTGCGCGCCGTCGATGGCTATGCGGCGGCGCTGAGCATGGCGCAGGCGCGCACGCAGCGCGTGATCGTCGCCACCCACCTTGAGGGGCAAGCCATGGCGCTTGGCGGCCTGGGCCCCCTGTGGGCCATCCACGATGCGGACCGCATCCCGGCCCTGGCGGCGCTGCCCCTGGCCGAACGTTTCAGCCATTGCCCGTGGGCGCTGTATCACATCGGCGTAGAGGCGGGCTAAGGCGGGCTAAGGTGGGCTAAGGTGGACTAAGGTGGACTAAGGCAGCTTGCCACGCCAGGCAAAACCGTAGCGGGCTGCAGTGATGTGTGGCCGCGAAGCGCAGCCGTGCTTGAGCACGGGGCGCCGAGCCGGTGAGCATCACCGGCCGCACAGCGCGCGGCGCAGCAGGTTTTGAGCGGCGTTTAAGCGTAGGCCTCCGCCATCGACATGACGCGCGGCGTGATGGTGATGCCGTGTTCCAGGAACAGGGCCGTGATGGCTTCCACGTTCTGCGTGCACTCGTCCGTCTTCCAGCCCTTGAAAATATCGGTGCCGTCTTTCTGGAAATGCACATCCAGCACCTTGCCTCCATCCTTGTGCAGGTAGGGCGAACTATAGGTGTTCTCGAAGCCGAGCGCCTTCAACTGGCTCAGCAAGGCGTGCGGCGGGTGATCCGGATCGGTGGCCAGGAACACGCCGAAAGTCTTGCCGGGTGGCTTGGCGGCGATGTCGACCTCATAAATGCCGGGGGCTTTGCTGACGGACGTACTTTTTAAAAATAACATGCAACACTCCTTGCGCGTGGCGCCCTGCGCCGGAAACAGGCAGCAAGACAGGGTGATGCGCGATGCTTCCCCTCGTCAAATCTTATTGCTTATTTGCATCTTTGTCGACAAATCGGCACTTTTATTTGGTAAGTCGTGGTTATCTTGTCGCGTTCGCCAGCATAAATTGCCAATAAGGCTAGATATCATTGCACCTATATCAGGCCTGCTGCATACTTTTGGCTTGCGTAAAGATGGCCGCCAGCCGGCCTCCCCTCGTCTCCATGCGTCTTCTGTCGATCAAATACCGCCTGCTCATCCTCCTGACCCTGATCCTCGGGGCCGGCTTCATGGCGACCAGCCTGGCCAGCTACCTGGCCTCGCGCAAGGCCATCGAGCACGGCATCGCCGACCAGACCCTGCCTTTGACGGGCGACAATATCTATTCAGAAATCCAGAAAGACATGCTGCGCCCCGTCTTCATCTCCTCGCTGATGGCGCACGACACCTTCGTGCGCGACTGGATGCTCGCCGGCGAGCGCGATCCGGCGCAGATCGTGCGCTACCTGGCCGAGGTCAAGAAGAAATACGGCGCCATCACCAGCTTTCTCGTTTCCGACAAGAGCAGCAAATATTATTACGCGGAAGGCACCCTGAAATCCGTCAGCCCGGAAGCCACGCGCGACATCTGGTACTACCGCGTGCGCGCCATGGAGAACAGCGACTATGAGACGAATGTCGACGTGGACATGGCCAACCGCGACAGCATGACCATCTTCATCAACCATCGCGTCTATGACTACCACGGCGGCTTCATCGGCGCCACCGGCATCGGCCTGACCCTGGCCACCATGAGCCACATCATCGACCGCTACCAGGCGCGCTTCCACCGCAATATCTATTTTGTCGATGGCGCCGGCACCCTGGTGTTGTCGGGCAAGAGCATGGGCAACGGGCACGGGAATATCCGCAAGCTGCCCGGCGTCAATACCATCGCCGGGCAGATCATCAACCAGCGGAGCGCACCCACGCACCTGTCCTACCAGCTGGGGCATGCGCAAATCCTCGTCAACTCGCGCTTCATTCCCGAACTGGGCTGGTACCTGGTGGTCGAGCAGAATGTCAGCGACGAAGTCAAGTCGCTGCAGGGCGTGTTCTTCCTCAACCTGGCCATCAGTTTTGGCGTGACCCTGCTGGTATTGCTGCTGACCTTGCTGACGGTGAACCGCTACCAGCGCCGCATCGAGCGCATCGCCTCGACGGACGCCCTGACCGGGCTGTTGAACCGCCAGTCGCTGGAATTGCTGTTCCAGCGCGCCATGCTGCAGTCGCGGCGCACGGCGCAGCCGATGTCGGCCATCCTGTTCGATATCGATTTCTTCAAGCGCGTCAACGACACCCACGGCCACCTGTGGGGCGACAAGGTGATCCGCGGCGTGGCCGGCGTAGCGCGCGCCGCCGTGCGTGCAAGCGATGTCGTCACGCGCTGGGGCGGCGAGGAATACCTGGTGCTGCTGAACGACTGCAGCCTGGCGCAGGCGCTGGAAGTGGCGGAAAACCTGCGCGCCGCCGTCGAAGGACACGATTTCGGCATGCCTGCGCCGCAGGTGCCCGTGACGATCAGCCTGGGCGTGGCCGAATACCGGCTCGACGAAAGCGAATCGGCCTTCTTTTCACGCGCCGACAGTGCGCTGTACCAGGCCAAGCATCACGGCCGCAACCGCGTGCACGCCGCTTGACCTTGACAGTTCAGCGCCGCGACTTGCGCTTGGCCAGGTCCTGCGTGGGCGCCACCAGGGCGCGGTACAACTCGCCCGTGGACGCATCCCATTGCTGCACCGCCTGCTGCTGGCGTTGCACGGTGGCCGAATCGCCGCGCGCGATGGGGCCGGACAGCGCCGGCGCCGCCCCCAGGCGGAACACGTTCGCCACCGCTTCCGTCACCAGCGGCTGGGCCAGTTCGCGCGCCACCGGTTCCGGGATGCCGGCCGCCTGATAGGCGCGCAGGGCCGCGTCGAGCACCGTCACCAGGTAATTGCTGGCGAAGACGGCGGCGGCGTGATACAGGGTCTTGGCGGCCGGATCGATCGGCACGGGGCGCGCGCCGATGGCGATCAAGGCTGGCGTGAGGAAGGCCAGCGCCAGCGGGTCGCCCTCGACGCCGCAAAAGGTGCCGTCAAAGGTGGCGGCCACCTGCTGTGGATCGGCAAAGCTGCGGATCGGGTGGGCGCTGGCCACCGAGGCGCCCGCCTGGGTGGCCGCCAGCAGCACGTTTGAGGCCAGCGCGCCGCTGCAGTGGAAGACGATGGCGCCCGCCTGGCGCCCTTCCGCCACCAGGGCCGCGCAGGCGGGGCCGATCTGGTCGTCGGACACGGCCAGCAGGGTGACGTCGGCGTGGCGCAAGGCAGCATAACTGTCGACAGGCGTGCCGGCGCCAATGAAGGCGACAGCCGCTTGCGCCGATGCCATCGAGCGTGTCAGCACATCCTGCACCAGGATTTTTCCACCCTGCGTGCCCTCGGCCTGCGCAAACAAACGGCCCAGCACGCGGCCCACGTGGCCGGCGCCGATGATGTTCAAGGTAACGTTCATGGCAACAATCTAGAAACTCGATCCCGGCTGGCGCAGGAATTCCACCTCTTGCGGCGTGGAAGCGCGGCCCAGGATGGCGTTACGGTGCGGGAAGCGGCCAAAGCGGGCGATGACTTCCTGGTGGCGCTGGGCGTAATCGAGCATGCTCTCGAAACCCGGATGCGCCTGCGACAGCAGCTGGAACAGTTCGACGGCGCGCGCCTGCATGGCCAGGTCTTCCGCATGCTCGAACGGCAGATAGACAAAGGCGCGCAGCATGGGCGGCAGCTGCTGGTCCAACCCTTGCTCGGTCAAGGATAGCGCCAGGGTCAGCGCCTGCGCATCGCCGGCAAACGCGCGCGGCGTGGCGCGGTGCACATTGCGGGTAAACTGGTCGAGCACGATGATGCGCGCCAGCGCGCCATGCGGCGTCGCTTCCCACTCGCGCAAGCCGCCATCGATGGCGGCGTCGATCAGCGCGCCAAACCGCCCGGCGATGCGCGCGTCGAAACTGTCGTCCTTGCGGAACCATTCCGCGCGCGCCTGGCCGTAGCCTGGATTATCCGCTGGCAAAAACCAGAAATCGAGTACTGCCTGCGCTTGTGCGTCCATGTGCATCCTTCCCGGTAGCGTGTCAATTGCGGGCATGCGACAGCTGGAAGCCGGCGATGCCGTCGAAAGCGGCCAGTTCGGCCGACATGGCCGACAGGCTGGCGCCCGTGTTCCTGCCATGCGCGATGGCGACAAAGCGCCACTCCTGCATGCCGTCCGTGCTGCCGATGGTCAGCGAGCCGCCGGCGATGTCGTAGCCGCGCTTGGCCGCCATGCGCCGCAGCGCATCCTCGCGCGGGATAAAGCCCTGCTTGAAGCGCATGGTGATGGCCACCGCGTGGCGCGAGGGCAGCAGGTTTTCCAATTTTGACAGGAAAATCATCGCCATCGCGCACAGGAAGGCCAGGCCCATGGCCGACAGATAAAAGCCGATGCCTACCATGATGCCGATCACGGACGAGGCCCAGATCGAGGCGGCCGTCGTCAGGCCGCTGATATTGAAGCCCTCGCGCATGATGACGCCGGCGCCGAGGAAACCCACGCCCGTGACGATGCCCTGGATGACGCGCGTGGGGTCGCTGCCGACGATGGCGCCATGGCCGCCGTACCAGAATTCCGGATAACCGCCCAGCACCGTCAGCGCGGCCGAGGCCATGCATACCAGGCTGTAGGTGCGCATGCCCGCCGCGCGCCCGTGGTAGGAGCGCTCATAGCCGACCAATAGCCCCAGCAGCAGCGCACCAAGCATGTTCAGCAGGATCACGCCATTCGTCGCCAGTTCGGCCGGCGACCAGTACGCGCGCAGGAAGTCGATGGTCGGCATTTAGTCCTGGGACTTTTTGGTCAGCTGTTTTTCAAACGCCACATCGAGCTTGCTGACGCGGCGCGCCTTTTGCGGTCCCAGTCCGTTCACGAACGTGACAAAGGCATCGAGTTCCAGCGGCGGACACAAAGGCGGCAAGCCGGGGCCTTCGGTGAGGAAGAACAGCTCGTCGCCCGTGCGCGCCATCGTGTACAGGCGGTGGCCGGTGCGTTCCTTCAGCCGCTCGATGGCGGAGGTGGCGCGGGTCGAGCGCATCAGATGGCTCCCGTGCGCTGTTCCAGCCACGCCAGCGCATCGCCCGACAATAGCGGCGCCAGGCGCGCACGCACAGTGGCGTGGTAGTCGTTCAGCCAGGCCGCCTCGTCGTCGCGCAGCAGCGAACGCTCGACGCAGCGCGTGTCGATCGGGCACAGGGTCAGGGTCTCAAAACGTAAAAACTCGCCGAACTGCGTCGTATCGGCCGCTACGTTCAGCACCAGGTTCTCGATGCGGATGCCCCACTGGCCGGGACGGTAGATACCCGGCTCGACGGAAGTGATCATGCCCGGCTCCATGGCCGTCTGCGGCTCCGGCATGGCCGATTGCGAAATCGACTGCGGCCCTTCGTGCACGTTCAGGAAGAAGCCCACGCCATGGCCCGTGCCATGGCCAAAATCGATGCCTTCTGCCCACAGCGGCGCGCGGGCGATGGCATCGAGCATGGGCGACTTCACGCCGCGCGGGAACTGCGCGCGCGACAGCGCGATCATGCTGCGCAAGACCAGGGTGAAATCGCGCCTGTGTTCAGCCGTGATACTGCCGACGGGCACCACGCGCGTGATGTCTGTGGTGCCGCCCAGGTACTGGCCGCCCGAATCGATCAGCAGCAGGCCGTCGCCTTCGATCGTCGCCTCGCTACCGGCATGCGCGTGGTAATGCATGATGGCGCCGTGCGCATTGAAGCCGGCGATGGTGCCGAAACTGGGGCTGACAAAGCCGGCACGGCGGGCGCGCGCGGCCGTCAGGTGTTCGTCGACGCCGATTTCCGTCAACGGCGCGCGCTGCGGATCGGCAAGGGTGCGATCTAACCAGCTGAAAAATTCGCACAGGGCGGCGCCATCCTGCTCCATGGCCGCGCGCACGTGCGCCGCTTCGCTGTCCGTCTTGCGCGACTTGGCAAACGTGGTGGGATTGATCGCTTCCACCACGCGCACGCCGTCGGCAACGGCCTGGCGCGTGCCGAAGGTGATGCGGCGCGGGTCGAGCAGCAAGGTAGCATCGGCCGGCAAGGCGGCCAGCGCGGCGGCCGTGCGGTCATATGCGGCCACGTCCACGCCTTCGCTCTCCAGGGTGGCGCGCAGGGCGGCGGCTATCTTGCCGTCGGCGACGAACAGGGTGGCGCGCTCGGGGCCCACCAGCGCATGGGCCAGGAAGACGGGGTTGTAGCTGACGTCGGCGCCGCGCAGGTTGAACAGGTAGGCGATATCGTCGAGCGTGGAAATCACATGGTGGCTGGCGCCGTGCGCCGCCATGCTGGCGCGCAGGGCCGCCAGTTTCTGCGTGCGCGACAGGGCCGGATATGCGGCCACGTGCTCGTATACGGGTGCGGCCGGCATGGCCGGGCGTTCGGGCCACACGCCGTGCAGCACGTCGGTATCCGTGCGCAGGGTCACTTGCGCGCCCAGCGCCTGCCGCAGCAAACGCGCATTGGCCAGGCCCAGCACGGCGCCGTCGACGGCCACCGTCTGCCCCGGCTGCATGGTTTCGCCCAGCCAGTCGATATACAGCACGCTGGCGCCGGACGGGATTTTCTTCAGGACGATGCCGCTGCCGGCCAGTTCCGTTTCCGCCTGCTCCCAGTAGCGGCCATCGGTCCACACGCCGGCAACATCCTGCGTGACGACCAGGGTGCCGACGGAACCCGTAAAACCCGACAGCCATTCGCGGCCCTGCCAGCGCGCTGGCAGGTATTCGGACAAATGCGGGTCGGCCGAGGGCACGATCAGGGCATCGATCCCCTGCGCGCGCATGGCGGCGCGCAGTTCGGTCAGACGGGAGGCGGGGGTACTCTGGACGGATGTCTGCATGGCGGCGAAAAGGTGCGGTGCTGGGAAGCGCCTATGATACCGCGATTAGCCGGGCGCTTGCAGGGCGTTGCGGCGGCGCGGCTTCATTCGGCTTCATTCGGCATCGTCGGCCTCGTAGCGGCGCAAGCCGTCCAGGTCCAGCACGCGGATGCCGCCGTAATCGAGGCGCAACAAACCCTTTTTTTCCAGCACCTGCAAGGCCTGGTTGGCACGCTGGCGCGAAGAACCGGACAGCAGGCCGATTTCCTCCTGCGACAGCTGCACCAGGGTTTCCACGCCCGGATACAGATGCGAGTTGAACATCGACGCCAGGCAGCGGGCCACGCGCGTGTTCAGGTCCAGCAGGCGCTCGTTTTCCACCATGCCGATGAACTGGCCCAGGCGCTCGTTGAGCTGCATCAGCAGGAAGCGCGTAAACGGCAGGCTTGTTTCCAGCAGCCAGTGGAAGGTGGCGCCGGGCAGGCGCGCCACGCGCGTGTCGCGCAGGGCCATGGTGTCGTATTTGCGGATTTCATTCTTCAGCAATGAGCCTTCGCCGAACCAGCTGCCAGGCGGCACGCCGATGAAGGTCATGGCCTTGCCGGAGGCGGAAAAATTATTCATCTTGACCATGCCGCTGATGACGCCGATCCAGTTGTCCACCGGCTCGCCCTTGCGGCAGACAAAGCCGCCTTTCGGCACGAACGTTTCAAACACATCCGCCTCGACCCGCGCCAGTTGGGCGGGGTCGAGCAGCTGTGCCCAGTGGGCCGCGCGCACGGCATCCTTGAGGCTGATATCAGGGTTGGTCATTGTGCGATGCACCATCGAAAAGTGGGTAAATGTCCCCGAAAAGACAACTCGGCAAACTAACGCAAGCTACTATCATTGCACAAACGCCTTACACATAAAAAACACAGAGCGCCATCCAACGAGGTGGGGCCTGAGACAAGCAACAGGGAGACACTGGTGCAAACGAATACCACAGCAGCAATGCCGACTTTTCCGCGGCGCTTATTGCAACACGGGACAGTACGATCCGACAAGCCCGCCTTTCGCGAAAAATACCTGGGCATCTGGCAAACCTGGACCTGGTCCGAGGTGAATGACGAAGTACGCGCGCTGGCCTGCGGCCTGGCCGCCATCGGTTTCCGGCGCGGCATGAATTTGGCCATCATTGGCGACAACCGCCCGCGCCTGTACTGGGCCATGCTGGCCGCGCAAAGCCTGGGCGGCGTGCCCGTGCCCCTGTACCAGGACGCGCCAGCCGCCGACATGGCGTATGTGCTGCAGGATGCGCACATCCAGTACGCCATCGTCGAAGACCAGGAGCAGGTCGACAAGCTGCTCGAACTCAAAGCTCTGTATCCGCACGTGGCCCACATCGCCTATGACGATGAACGCGGCATGCGCCACTACCGCCAGCCGGAACTGATGTCGTTTGCCGCCCTGCAGACGCTGGGGCGGGCCTATGACCGCGAACATCCGGGCTTTTTCGACGCCGCCGTGGCGGCGGGTGCCGGCAGCGACTCGGCCGTGATCCTCTACACCTCGGGCACCACGGGCAAACCGAAGGGCGTGTGCCAGAGCCACACGGCGCTGCTGGCCGCGGGCGAAGGCTGCGTCGCCTTCGACAAGCTCACCGACAATGAAGACATCCTGTCCTACCTGCCGATGGCGTGGGTGGGCGACTGCCTGTTCTCACTGGCGCAGGCCATGGTGGCGGGCTTTACCGTCAACTGCCCCGAATCGGGCGACACGGTGATGATCGACATGCGCGAGATCGGCCCCACCTGCTATTTTGCGCCGCCGCGCGTGTTCGAGAACATGCTCACCAGCGTGATGATACGCATGGAAGACGCCAGCCGCATCAAGCGCCGCATGTTCAGCCATTTCATGGACGTGGCCAAGCGCTGCGGCGCGCAGATCCTCGATGGCAAGCCCGTCCCGCTGGCGGACCGCCTCAGCTACCAGCTGGGCAACCTGCTCGTCTACGGCCCGTTGAAAAATGTGCTGGGACTGTCGCGCGTGCGCGTCGCTTATACGGCCGGTGCCGCCATCGGCCCGGACCTGTTCCGCTTCTACCGCTCCATCGGCGTCAACCTCAAGCAGCTGTACGGTTCCACCGAAACCTGCGCCTATGTGTGCCTGCAGCCTGATGGCAACATCAAGTTCGACAGCGTCGGCTTGCCCGCACCGGGCGTGGAAGTCAAACTGGCGGCGAATGGCGAAGTGCTGGTGAAGTCGCCCGCCACCATGAGCGGCTACTTCCAGCGCCCTGACGCCACGGCCGAAGTGATCGACGATCACGGCTACTTCCATACGGGCGACGCGGGCGTGTTCGACAGCGAAGGACATCTGAAAATCATCGACCGCGCGGCCGACGTCGGCAAGATGAATTGCGGCGCCATGTTCGCCCCCAACTACATCGAAAACAAGCTCAAGTTCTTCCCCTTCATCAAGGAGGTGGTGGCCTTCGGCCATGCGCGCGACCAGGTCTGCGCCTTCATCAATATCGACATTGAAGCCGTGGGCAACTGGTCCGAGCGGCGCGGCATCGCCTATTCCGGCTACACGGACCTGGCGGCACGCGCCGAAACCTATGGCCTGATCCGCGACTGCATCGAGCAGGTCAACGCGGAACTGGCCGCCGATCCGCTGATGGACCGCACGCAGGTGCACCGCTTCCTGGTGCTGCACAAGGAGCTCGATCCCGATGACGATGAATTGACCCGCACGCGCAAGGTGCGGCGCAAATTCATCGCCGAAAAATACGCGGTGCTCATTTCCGCCCTGTACGACGGCAAGACAACGCAGTACATCGAGACCCAGGTGAAATTCGAGGATGGCCGCACCGGTTCAACCAGCGCCGACCTGCAGATCTGGGACAGCAAAACGTACCGGCCCCAGGGCCTGGCCGCATGATGGAGCACAGCACGATGCTAATGAACGAACCCGACGCCCATTTCGGCACGGCCCGCAAGGCCGGCCCCGTGATTCTCGACCTGAAGAATATCTCGCTGTCGTTCGGCGGCGTAAAGGCGCTGACCGACATTTCCTTCGACGTGAAGCAGCATGAAATCCGCGCCATCATCGGCCCGAACGGCGCCGGCAAAAGCTCGATGCTCAACGTGATCAACGGCGTGTACCGCCCGCAGCAGGGCGAGATCATCTACCGCGGCGAACACCGGCGCGGCATGGACTGCTATGCGGCCGCCAAGTCGGGCATCGCGCGCACCTTCCAGAACATCGCCCTGTTCAAGGGTATGACGGTGCTGGACAACATCATGACGGGGCGTAACCTCAAGATGAAGTCGAATTTCCTGCTGCAGGCCCTGTACTGGGGTCCGGCGCGGCGCGAGGAAATCGAGCACCGCAAGAAGGCCGAGGAGATCATCGACTTCCTGGAAATCCAGGCCATCCGCAAGACGCCCGTGGGGCGTTTGCCCTACGGCTTGCAAAAGCGGGTGGAACTGGGCCGCGCGCTGGTGGCCGAGCCGGAAATTTTGCTGCTCGATGAACCGATGGCCGGCATGAACGTGGAAGAAAAACAGGACATGTGCCGCTTCATCCTCGACGTCAACGACCAGCTGGGCACGACCATCGTGCTGATCGAGCACGACATGGGCGTGGTGATGGATATCTCCGACCGCGTGGTGGTGCTCGATTACGGCAAGAAGATCGGCGACGGCACGCCCGACGAGGTGCGCAGCAACCAGGATGTCATCAACGCGTACTTGGGTGTAGCCCACTAGCACCAGACCAGGGATAACAATGAATATCAATTTTTTCTTTGAAGTGCTGATCGGCGGCCTGCTGTCGGGCGTCATGTACGCGCTGGTGGCCATCGGTTTTGTGCTGATCTACAAGGCGTCGGGCGTGTTCAATTTCGCGCAAGGGGCGATGGTGTTCTTCGCCGCGCTCACCTGCGTGGGTTTCATGGACAAGTTCGGCCTGTCGCTGTGGCTGGCCATTCCGCTGACGATGGTGACCATGATCGTGCTGGGCATGGCGATTGAAAAAGTGGTCTTGCGCCCGCTCGTCAACCAGCCCGAGATCACCCTCTTCATGGCCACCATCGGCCTGACCTTCTTCATCGAAGGCCTGGCCCAGCTGATGTGGGGTTCGCAGGTGCACAAGCTGGACCTGCCCATCGAAGACGTGCCGATGCCCTTCCTGATGGACCATTTCAATATCATCGTCTCGCAGTTCGACGTGGTGGCGGCAGGCATCTGCGCGCTGCTGGTGATTTGCCTGGCCCTGCTGTTCTCGAAGACCAAGGTGGGCCGCGCCCTGCGCGCCGTCGCCGACGACCACCAGGCGGCGCTGGCCGTGGGCATACCGCTGCAGCGCATCTGGGCCGTCGTGTGGGGCGTGGCGGGCCTGGTGGCCCTGGTGGCCGGCTTGCTGTGGGGCGCCCGCAACGGCGTGCAGTTCGCCCTCACCTTCGTTGCCTTGAAGGCCTTGCCCGTGCTGATCCTCGGCGGCTTTACCTCGGTGCCGGGCGCCATCGTCGGCGGCCTGATCATCGGCGCCTCGGAAAAACTGGCGGAAGTCTACATCGGCCCCATGGTCGGCGGCGGCATCGAAGGCTGGTTCCCGTATGTGCTGGCCCTGCTGTTCCTGCTGGTGCGCCCGGAAGGCCTGTTCGGCGAAAAGATCATCCGGCGAATATAACGCCACCGTCACAGCATCGTAGGTCGGGTTAGCGCATGGCGCGTAACCCGACAACAGCCAACACAGCGAGCAAAGGACCATCCCATGATTTACCGTGAAGCAGGACAATTCAAGACCAGCTACCAGGCCGACAACCAGATCTTCCCGATCCGGCAAGACCGCCTGGCCTTGACGGCGACCCTGATCGCCGCCGTGTTCATCCTGCCGTATTTCGCCTCGCCGTACATGCTCTCGGCGATCCTGATCCCGTTCCTGATCTTCGCCCTGGCGGCACTGGGCCTGAACATCCTGACGGGCTACGCGGGGCAGCTGTCGCTGGGCACGGCCGCCTTCATGGCAGTGGGCGCGTTTGCCTCGTATAACTTCATGGCGCGCCTGCCTGGCTTGCCGCTGCTGGTGTCCTTCATCCTCGGCGGCCTGTGCGCGGCCATGGTGGGCATCGCCTTCGGCTTGCCGTCCTTGCGCATCCGCGGCTTTTACCTGGCCGCCTCCACCCTGGCGACGCAGTTCTTTGTCGTCTGGTGCCTGACCAAGATTCCGTATCTCACCAACTACAGCTCCTCGGGCGTGATCACGGTGCAGAAGATGAGCATCCTCGGCTACCAGTTCGATACGCCGCAAAGCAAATACCTGCTGGTGCTGGCTATCGTCGCCGGCATGGCCCTGCTGGCCAAGAACATGATCCGCTCGAACGTGGGCCGCTCGTGGATGGCCGTGCGCGACATGGACATGGCGGCCGAAGTGATCGGTTTCCGGCTGATGCGCACCAAGCTGCTGGCGTTTGCCGTCAGCTCGTTCTACTGCGGCGTTGCCGGCGCCCTGTATGCCTATGCCTACCTGGGCACGGTGGAACCGGAAGCGTACAACCTGGACCTGTCCTTCCGCATCCTGTTCATGATCATCATCGGCGGCGTCGGCTCAATTCTCGGGTCCTTCCTCGGCGCGGCCTTCATCGTGCTGCTGCCCGTCTTCCTGAACACCATCGCGCACGGCCTGGCATTGCCCACCAGCGTGGCCTCGAACCTGGAACTGATGGTGTTCGGCGCGCTGATCATTTTCTTCCTGATCGTCGAGCCGCACGGCCTGGCCAGGCTGTGGCAGATCGCGAAAGAAAAGTTGCGACTCTGGCCCTTCCCCCATTAAGTTTTTGCAGTCGATGTCGGTTCACTTGAATACCAAATAAAACAAGAGGAGACACAATGAAACACATCAAATCGCTCATGCTGGCCACGGCCATCGCCAGTGCCGCACTCACCATCTCGGCCAGCGCGCAGGCCCAGGAAAAGGAGCAGTACATCGCCCTGCCATCGTACCGCGTGGGGCCGTACGCGGCCGGCGGTTCCGGCTTCTACGGCGGCATCATCGACTACTTCAACCTGGTCAACCAGGCCGGCGGCGTCAATGGCGTCAAAATCAGCTGGGAAGAATGCGAAACCGAATACAACCCCTCGCGCGGCGTGGAATGCTATGAACGCCTGAAAACCAAGCAGGGCGGCGCCACCCTGGTGGAAACCCTGTCCACGGGTGTCGCCTACGGCATCCTTGACCGCGTGGCGCAGGACAAGATCCCCATGACGATGATCGGCTACGGCCGCTCGGACGCCGCCAACGGCAAGGTCTTCCCGTATGTGTATCCGCTGATCTCCAGCTACTGGAGCCAGGCTGCCGCCATGATCAAGTATTTGGGCGACAAGGATGGCGGCATGGACAAGCTGAAGGGTAAAAAAATCGTCCACCTGTACCACGATTCGGCCTTCGGCAAGGAGCCGCTGCCCGTGCTCGAAGCGCTGTCGAAACAGTATGGCTTTGAATTGGTCAAAATTCCCGTCGCGCCGCCCGGCAGCGAACAGCAGTCGCAATGGCTGCAGATCCGCCAGGCAAAGCCGGACCACGTGATCCTGTGGGGCTGGGGCGTGATGAACTCCGTGGCCATCAAGACGGCGCAGCGCAACGGCTTCCCGCGCGACAAGATGCTGGGCGTCTGGTGGGCCGGTTCCGAGGAAGACACGATCCCGTCGGGCGACGCGGCCAAGGGCTACACGGCGATGACCTTTAATACCCCGGGCAACTACCCCGTGCTGGACGACATCCGCAAGAAGCTCTACGCGTCCGGCAAGGGCAACCTGTCCGACCAGTCGCGCATCGGTTCCGTCTACCACATGCGCGGCGTGACGGCCGGCATCCTGTGGGTGGAAGCCATCCGCACGGCGCAGGAAAAATTTGGCAAGGGCAAGCCGATCACGGGCGAGCAGATGCGCTGGGGCCTGGAAAACCTGAACGTCGACGATGCGCGTCAAAAAGCCGTGGGGGCGCTGGGCATGTTCCCGACCGTGAAAACCAGCTGCGACGACCATGAAGGCTCGGGCGCCGTGAAGGTGCAGCAGTGGGATGGCAAGAAGTGGACCGCCATCACGCCGAAATGGATCGTCGGCGACAAGGCCCTGGTGCGCAAACTCGTTGAGGAATCGTCGGGCAAGTACGCCGACGAGAAAAAAATCACGCCGGCGTGCATGAAGTAAGCGGCTTTCGGGGTGGTGTCGGATTACGGCCTGCGGCCTAATCCGACCTACGCCGCATCCACGTAGGTCGGATTAGCGTAGCGTAATCCGACAAGCACCAACATCACATGAAAACGAAGCAGCCATGACACCCACTGCCACGCAAACACCGGACACCGCGCCGCCGTACCTGTCGGTCAACAATATCGAAGTCATCTACGACCACGTGATCCTGGTCCTGAAAGGCGTGTCGCTGCAAGTCCCGCAGGGCAAGATCGTGGCGCTGCTGGGCGCGAACGGCGCCGGCAAGTCGACCACCCTGAAAACCATCTCGACCCTGCTGCGCGGCGAACGGGGCGACGTCACCAAGGGCGAAGTCCAGTTCAAGGGCGAGCGCGTGGATCAATTGACGCCGAATGAACTGGTGAAACGCGGCCTGTCGCAAGTGATGGAGGGACGCCACTGTTTCGGCCACCTGACCATCGAGGAAAACCTGCTGACGGGCGCCTACACGCGCAGCCTGTCGCGCGGCGAACTGAAAGACGCGCTGGAGAAGGTCTACCACTATTTCCCGCGCCTGAAAACGCGGCGTAGCAGCCAGGCCGGCTATACCTCCGGCGGCGAACAGCAGATGTGCGCGATCGGCCGCGCGCTGATGGCCAAGCCATCGATGATTTTATTGGACGAACCGTCGATGGGCATCGCGCCACAGATCGTCGAAGAGATCTTCGGCATCGTCAAGGACTTGAACCACAAGGAAAACGTCTCTTTCCTGCTGGCCGAGCAGAACACCAACGTGGCGCTGCGCTATGCCGACTTCGGCTACATCCTGGAAAACGGACGGGTCGTGATGGAAGGCCAGGCACAGGAACTGGCCAGCAACGAGGACGTCAAGGAATTTTACCTGGGGGTGTCCACCGCCGGGCGCAAGAGCTTCCGCGACATGAAGTTCTACCGCCGCCGCAAGCGCTGGCTGGCCTGACGCAGGAAGCAAGTCATGGACCTGGAACGGGCGAAGGCAGTCTGCCGCGGCTTTCCCGGCGCGACCGAAGACATCAAGTGGAGCAACGTGCTGGCGTTTTCTGTCGGTGGCCGCCTGTTCGCCCTGTGCGGCGCGGAAGCGCACAGCACGCGCGGCATGAGCTTCAAGGTCGATGCGGAGCGCTTCCTGGAACTGACGGACCGCCCCGGCTTTCGCCCGGCGCCCTACCTGGCCCGGGCCGGATGGGTTCTGGTGGCCCGCCCCGACGCGCTTGACGACGCTGAAATGGCCGCCCTGCTGCACCGTTCATACCGCCTGATTGTTGCCAGGCTGACGAAAAAACTGCAATTGACATTGGAGAATCCGTAACATGACCGATACGCTCGACAGTCTGGAAACGCGCGCCCCCGATGCCCGCGAACGCGAATTGATGGCCGGCCTGCCGCAGCTGATCGCGCGCGCGCAACAGGCGCCGGGCTGGGCCGGCATCCTCGATGGCATCGACGCGGCCAGCATTACCAGCCGCGCGGCGCTGGCACTGCTGCCCGTCACGCGCAAGTCCGATCTCAAGCAATTGCAGCATGCGCAGCTGCCGTTCGGCGGCTTGAACACGACGCCTAAAAACGCCCTCTCGCGCGTCTTCGTCTCGCCCGGCCCCATCTTCGATCCGGAAGGCCGCGGGCCCGACTGGTGGCGCTTCGCGCGCCCCATGTATGCGGCCGGTGTGCGCGCCGGCGGCCTGCTGCAGAACTGTTTTTCGTATCACTTCACGCCGGCCGCCTTCATGGTCGAAGGCGGCGCCGCGCGCATCGGCTGCACCGTCATCCCGGCCGGCATTGGCCAGACGGAAATGCAGGTGCAGGCGATGGCTGACCTCAAGCCGGACACGTATATCGGCACGCCGTCCTTTTTAAAACTGATCATCGAAAAGGCGCGCGAAATGGGCGCCGATATCAGCAGCGTCACCAAGGCCGTGATGGGCGCCGAAGCCCTGCCCGAATCGCTGCGCAGCTGGTTTGCCGCGAACGGCGTGCCGCACGTGTTCCAGACCTATGCCTCGGCCGATATCGGCAGCATCGCCTATGAAACGGCGAGCAATGGCAAGCTCAACCCGGGCATGGTCATCGATGAGAACGTGCTGCTGGAAATCGTCCATCCGGGTAGCGGCATTCCCGTCGCGCCGGGTGAAGTGGGCGAGGTGGTCGTCACCGTCTTCAATGCCGACTACCCGCTGATCCGCTTTGCCACGGGCGATCTGTCGGCCGTGCTGACGGACGCGCCGGCGTCGCCGTGCGGGCGCACGAATACGCGCATCAAAGGCTGGATGGGCCGCGCCGACCAGACCACCAAGGTGCGCGCCATGTTCGTGCATCCGTCGCAGGTACACGAGATCGCGCGCCGCCACCCGCAGATCACCAAGGCGCGGCTGGTGGTGACGGGCCGCATGGCCAACGACGAGATGACTTTGCATTGCGAAGTCGCCGATCCGACGGACGCCAGCAATGTGGAAGCCATCATCGGCTCGATCCGCGAACTGACCAAGCTGCGGGGCGAAGTGCTGCTGGTGGCCGTGGGCAGCCTGGCGCAAGATGGAAAAATAATCGACGATATACGCGATTACAGCTAGGCATAGCGCGCTGCTGGCGTTTGCGGGATAATACCCGCATTCACCATCAGCCCCATTCATCGCCATGCAAGAGTCCATGCAAGAATTTCATCACAACCGTGCCCGTGACCTGATCAAGAACGCGGAACTGCTGTTCGACCAAGATGCCGTGCAGGCGTCGATCACGCGCATGGCCGATGTGCTCAACACGCGTTTCAACGCCGAGGAATCGAAAGAATTCCCGCTGGTGCTGGGCGTGATGGGCGGCGCCGTGGTATTCACCGGCAACCTGCTGCCACAGCTGAGCTTCCCGCTCGAGTTCGACTACATCCACGTCAGCCGCTACGGCGACGACGACAAGGGCGGCGAAGTGGTGTGGAAAGTCATCCCCCGCTCGAACGTCTCGGGCCGTACCGTGATCGTGCTCGACGATATCCTCGACGAAGGCGAAACCCTGGCGCACGTCAAGCAGCGCCTGCTGGACATGGGCGCCTCGGAAGTCATCCTGGCCGTGTTCGCCGACAAGGCCATCGGCAAGAAAAAACCCGTGCAAGCCGACATCGTCGGCCTGGTGATCCCGAACCGCTTCGTCGTCGGCTTCGGCATGGATGCATATGGCTACTGGCGCAACCTGCCAGGCCTGTGGGCCATCAAGCCAGAGGATTTGAAGCAGGAGTGACTGGAGTAATTGCGGTGTCGTCGGATTACGGCCTTCGGCCTAATCCGACCTACGCCACCGGGCACTGGTAGCTCGGATTAGCGCACAGCGCGTAATCCAACAAACCCACCAGCGTTACAAATCTGGTGGCTCGGATTAGCGGCGCACGCCGCGTAATCCGACACCAGCGCTACAGCTTCAAGCGCGCGCGCGCCGCATCGTATTCGGCCTGCAGGCGCGCCACCATCTCCGCCACCGTCGGCACGTCATCCATCAGGCCCACGCCCTGGCCCGCGCCCCAGATGTCGCGCCATGCCTTGGCGCTGCCCGAACCGAAGTTCATCGAACTCTTGTCCGCTTCCGGCAAGGCTTCCGGATCGAGTCCGGCCGCTTCGATCGATTTTTTCAGGTAATTGCCGTGCACGCCCGTAAACAGGTTGGTGTAGACGATGTCCGCCGCGCTGGAATCGACGATGGCGTCGCGGTAGCCGTCGCTGACGTTCGATTCCTTGGTCGCCAGCCAGCGCGAGCCGATATAGGCAAAGTCGGCGCCCATGGCCTGCGCGGCCAGCACGGCATCGCCCGTGGCGATGGAGCCGGACAGCGCCAGTGGACCGTCGAAGAACTTGCGCACTTCGCCCACCAGCGCGAATGGCGACAGGGTGCCTGCATGGCCGCCAGCGCCCGTGGCCACCAGGATCAGGCCATCGACGCCTGCTTCCAGCGCCTTTTTCGCGTGACGGATCGAGATCACGTCATGCAGCACGATGCCGCCATAGCTGTGGATGGCGTCGAGCATTTCCTTGGGCGGCGCGCGCAGCGAGGAAATGATGATGGGAATGCGGTGTTTCACGCACACGTCAACGTCATGCGCCAGGCGGTCGTTCGACTGGTGCACGATCTGGTTGACGGCGATCGGCCCGACTTTCTTGTCGGGATTGGCGGCCTGGAAGGCGGCCAGTTCGGCTTGCAGCTCGGTGAGCCAGGTGTCGAGCAGTTCAGCGGGACGCGCGTTCAGGGCGGGGAAGGAGCCGACGATGCCGGCCTTGCACTGCGCCGCGACGAGGGCCGGGCCGCTGGCGATGAACATCGGCGACGCGATAACGGGTAAGGAGAGGTTTTGTAACGCTGCAGGCAATGCCATGGCGGACTCGCTGAAAAGTGGATCGGACAAAAGGATTAAACACCAGAGCAACGATTATAGTGCAGAAAAAGTACGATCGTGCTGAATTTAATCCGATGCCGCGCTATCCATCATTAAGCAAGTGCTCACCCTCGACACGTGCCGCCGCTGCCCTCACCAATTGGGAAATGGCCCACTCGGCCAGCGCGCTAACCTCCTGGCGCAGGAAGCGCCGGTTGGCCTCTTCGAAGATGGGCATGCCGCGCAACAGTGCCGGCACCTCGGCGATGGCGATGCGCTGGCGTTCCAGCAGCAGGAATTTCAGCAGCACCTTCACCGCGTTCTGCGCATTGCGCACCGGGTCTGACGCCAGGTAATCGAGGCGCGACCAGGCGCGCTGCAGGGCGCCGGCGGCATCCGTGAATGGCCGTCCGTGGCCGGGGATGACGACGCGCACGTCCAGGCTGGCGATCAGGTCGAGGGTGGCGCGCGCCTCGATGAAGCCGGAGCCGCCATCGAGTTCCGGGAAGATCACGCCAAAGCCGTTTTCCCACAGCGCGTCGGCGGAGATCAAAATGCCCTCGTCGGCGCAATAGAAAATCAGCGAATGCGGATCGTGGCCGGGCGCGCCCAGCGCCTGCCAGGCCAGGTCGCCCAGAGTCAGCATGTCGCCGGGCGAGAGGGTAGCGTCAAAGCCGAAGCGCGGGCATTGCTGGCCCGTGGCCTGGAAACTGAGGGCGTCGACATCCCAGGTGCGCACCTTGTCGGCCTCCGTCACGGGGATGGCCGTGCGGCAGCCGTATGCGGCTTGCAGCAGCGCGTTGCCGCCGCAGTGGTCGGAGTGCAGATGGGTATTGAACAGACGGTCCAGCGGACGGCCATCGAGACTGTGGCGCACCAGGGCCAGGGTTTGCGGCGCGTGCGTGACATAGCCGCTGTCGATCAGCGCCGTCTCGTCCCTGCCCTGGAACAGGATGTTATTCGACGACAGCCAGCCGCGTTCAAATACCTGCATCGCATCGGGGAACAGCGCTGGCGATCGCGGCATGGGCTACCTCAGTAGTCGGGTTCGAAATCGAGCAGCGACTCGCGGCCCGGCAATTCGGCCCAGACGGCGCGCTTGAAGTCGTCGTCGGCCTTGCTCCAGGCGATGATCTCGTCGAGCGTGCGCAAACACCCTTCGCACAAGCCACTGTTGCGGTTCATCTTGCACAGGCTGACGCACGGCGACGGTACCGGCGACGGAAAGGAGGGCGGGACGGCTGGCGGAGGTGGGGTAGCGACCATCATGAAGCGGCATCGGTGAGTGTACAGGCATGCATTATGCCGCGAATCCGTGCCGGCGCGGCGATGGCATCGCCCTGCAATGTTTCCTCTGCTATATTTTTGAGCAGAAAGCATGATCAAAAACCTATCTGCCGCACATTTATTTTTTTCCGGCTTTTCACTCTGTGGCAGCCGCTCCTACAGCCGGACCAGGCCAAATCCTGCTTGACTTGAGATCTTTCAGAACTATACTACCATCCATGCAGATGGCAATTGGATGCCACAGGGAGTTCTGGAGACTTATGGCCAAGCAAGAAAGCAAGCCCAAAATTGGGGAATCCGAAAAAATCACGATCAATCTCGGCTTGATCGACCTGGGGCAGATCGATCTGCTGGTCCAGGAGGGATTTTATTCCAACCGCACGGATCTGATCCGTACGGCCATACGCAACCAGCTGGGCACCCACGCCGACGTGGTGAAACAAACTGTCGCGCGTAAAAGCCTGGTCCTGGGCATGCAGCATTATTCGCGCGCCGACCTGGAAGCGATCCAGGCAGCCGGTCAGCGCTTGCAGATACAGGTGCTGGGATTGGCCAGCATCGCCAGCGACGTCTCCGTGGAACTGGCACTGGCCACCATCGAGTCGATCTTCGTATTAGGTGCCCTGCACGCCAGCACCGTCGTCAAGACGGCGCTCGCAGGGCGAATTCACTAGCGTATTGGTTCGCGGCGATGACCCGGCCGATGCGCGGCACCGTTAAGGATGGTCATGAAACTAGCTCAAGACATGTTGGCGCAGATGCGCGCCGCAACACGTAATCTGATGGGCAGCGGCCCTGCCGCCGCCACCGAAGCCATTCAACAGGCACTGTCCGCCGCCGGCCTGGCGCCGCAGGCGGCGGCCACGCAGCAGCAGCAGCAGCAGCAGCAGCCGATGCGCGACATTAATCCACCACCTGCGCCGCCGCCAGCGCCGGCAGCCGGCGCACAGCCACAAGCGGCCGCCGCGCAGGAAGCGCCTGCCGCCGCTCCCACGCCCGCCCAGGCGGCGCAGGAGTTCGCCCAGGATTTCATGTCACGCCTGGGCGTGCCCGCCGGCCTGGGGCAGCACAGCTTCGACATGCCCAGCTTCGAACTGCCGAATTTTCATCCGCCCGGTTTCAATACGCCTGCCGCCACGCCGGTCGACGTGCCGGCCGGTGCCCAATTCATCGACGGCGTGTACCGCAACCATGCGGGCACGCGTTCGTACAAGCTGTATATCCCCAGCAGCTACCATGGCCAGGCCATGCCGCTGATCGTCATGCTGCACGGCTGTACGCAGAATCCCGACGATTTCGCCGCCGGCACGCAGATGAACGCGCTGGCCGAAGAGAAGGAATGCTTTGTTGTTTATCCGGCGCAGACGCAGGGCGCCAACAGCTCGCGCTGCTGGAACTGGTTCAATGCGCTCGACCAGCAGCGCGACCAGGGCGAACCATCGCTGATTGCAGGCATCGCCCAGCAAGTCATCGACGAATACCCGGTCAACGAACGCGAAGTGTTCGTTGCCGGCCTGTCGGCGGGCGGCGCCATGGCCGTCATCGTCGGCACCCTGTACCCGGAACTGTTTGCCGCCGTCGGCGTGCATTCGGGCCTGCCCTTCGCCTCGGCGCAGGACTTGCCGTCGGCGCTGGCCGCCATGAAGGGCGGCGCCATGCCCAATCCGAAACGCCAGGCGCCGGCAGGCGGCGTGCCCATCATCGTCTTCCACGGCGACCGCGACACCACCGTCAACCTGCGCAATGGCGATGAACTGATCGCCCAGGGCGTGCGCAGCCAGGCGGGCGGCAAGGCCGCCAGGGCCGCCTCCACCGATGGCAGCGTACCGAATGGCCACCGCTACACGCGCACCACGCACAGCCAGGCCGACGGTTCTCCGCTGGGGGAATACTGGGTCATTCACGGTGCCGGCCATGCGTGGTCGGGCGGCAGCGACAGCGGCAGCTATACCGATGGCAAAGGACCGGACGCCAGCCGCGAGATGCTGCGCTTTTTCAAGACGGTCAGCTGATCCGTCAGCTGCTTGTGCCGGCGAACGGCGCGATCTGCCGCTGCTTGTCGGCGATCTCGCAGACGCCGTCGGCGTAGCGGTTCGAGATGGCGATGAACTGGTCCTGGATCGCCAGGAAGGCGTCGACGATCTCGGCGTCGAAATGCGTGCCGCGTCCTTCGCTGATGATCTGCACGGCCTGCGCATGGCCCATGCCCTGCTTGTAGATGCGCCGGCTGATCAGGGCATCGTACACGTCGGCCAGCGCCATCAGGCGCGCCGAGATCGGGATCGCCTCGCCCGCCAGCCCTTGCGGGTAGCCGCTGCCATCCCATTTTTCATGGTGGCTGTAGGCGATCTCTTTCGCATACTTGAGAAAATCGACCTCGATGCCCAGTTCATGTTCGGCCGCCAGGATGGCGTCGCGCCCGAGGGTCGTATGCGTCTTCATGATGGCCATTTCATGCGGCTCGAAGCGGCCCGGCTTGAGCAGGATATGATCGGGGATGCCCACCTTGCCGATGTCGTGCAGCGGCGCCGTCTTGAATAACAGCGCGATATTCTTGTCCGTCAAAAAATCACGGAAGCGCGGCAGGTCGCGCACCTTTTCAGCCAGCGCCTTCAGGTAGTGCGAGGTGCGGCGGATATGGTTGCCCGTTTCGCTGTCGCGCGTCTCGGCCAGCGAGGCCATGGCATGGATGGTGACATCCTGCAGCGCCGCCACTTCCTGTACCCGGCGTTCCACCTCCGTTTCCAGGTAATGGTTCTGGTCGCGCAAAAAATCCTGCATCTGCTTCATGCCCAGCTGGGTCTTGATGCGCGCCAGCACGATGGGCGCTGAAATCGGCTTGGTGATGTAGTCGACGGCGCCCATGGCCAGGCCCAGCTGCTCGTCGGCCACTTCGCTCATGGCGGTGACGAAAATCACGGGGATGCCGGCGGTGGCGGGATCGGCTTTCAGCGCGCGGCAAACGTCGTAGCCGCTCATGCCCGGCATCATGATATCGAGCAGGATCAGATCGGGCTGGTCGCTGCCGGCGGCGATCTTCAGCGCGCGCTCGCCATTGACGGCGATCTTGGTGCGGTACTCGCCTTCCAGCACCGCGCGCAGCAGGTCGATATTGTCCGGCGTGTCATCCACCACCAGGATGGTGGGCTTGCTATTCAAGGCTTTCATGCCCTTCCTTCGCTCTTCATTTCTGTCCTTGTCACAGTGTCAGCTCCAGCGCCTCGGCCACTTCGCCCAGCTGCGCCAGCGCGCCCTCGAAGTCGTATTGTCCCAGCATGCGCTTCAGCTGGCGCGCGTGTTCCGCCTGGCCTGCCGCCACCAGCACGGGGCCGAAATCGTCGAGATGCCTGACGGCCTGCGCGTCATCCTGCAGCAGCAGCTGCGACAGCTCGCGCAGGCCGGCCTCCAGGCGCATGCGGTCCACTGGTGCCGGCACCGGCACGGCGCCGGCCGGCTCCGCAGAGGCGGCACGCGACTGCATGGCCAGCACGATCTTCGGCACCAGTTCATCAAGCGCCAGGGTGCAGGCGGCCAGCGCCTGCGGCAAGCCGTCATGCGAACCGAGGCTGAGCAAATGCTCTACCCGCGCGGCGCTGTCGGCCAGGCCGCCGGCGCCGATATTGCCCGCCAGGCCCTTGAGCGTATGCGCTTCGCGGATCGCCGTTTCCAGCTGGTTGTTCTCGATGGCGGTCGCGATGCGCAGCATGGCATCGAACTGGGTTTCCACGAACCGGTCCAGCAATTTTCGCATCAAAGCGGCATTCCCGCCCACGCGGCGCATGGCTTCGGCCATTTTCAGGCCGGCGATGGGGGGCAGTTCCGCTTCCGGCTGCGCCACCGTCATCTGCGCGTCGTCCTGCGGTTCGGCCGGCGCGATCCAGCGCGCCAGGGTACCGAACAACTGCGCCACGTCGATCGGCTTGGCAATGAAATCGTTCATGCCGGCATCCAGGCATTTCTCCTTGTCGCCGACCATGGCATTGGCCGTCATGGCGATCACGGGCAAGTCCGAATAACGGGGATCCTGGCGCAGTTTGCGCGTCGCCTGGTAGCCGTCCATCACCGGCATCTGGCAATCCATCAACACGCCGTCATAGGCGTTTTCCGCGATCTTCGCCAGGGCGATGGCGCCATTGCCGGCGATATCGACGCGGATGCCCGCATCGCTGAGAATCTGCTGCGCCACTTCCTGATTGACTTCATTGTCTTCCACCAGCAGCAGCCAGGCGCCGCGCAGGGCGCGCTCATCGTCGCGGTAGCTGCTCTGGCGCCGGGTCTTGCGGCTCTGCCCCGTCACGCCGCCAAACACGAAGGCAATCTGGTCGAGCAGGGTCGAGGCGCTGACCGGCTTGGTCAGCACGCCATCGAGCCGCAGGTCGCGCTGGCGCGCCGCCTCCTGCAGCGCCTCGCGGTGATAGGCGGTGATCATGATGCAGGCCGGCGTCGCGTCGATGCCGGCGGCGTCGGCGCGGATGGCGGCCAGGGTATCGAGTCCATTCATGTCGGGCATGCGCCAATCCATCAGCAGCAAGCCATATGGCCGCCCCTCGGCGCGCGCCTGCGCCACGGCGCCGATGGCCAGCGCGCCGCTGTACACGGCGCGGGCCTCGAAGCCCAGCGCCGACAGCATGCTGACGAAAATCTCGCGCGCGCTGGGATTGTCGTCGACCACCAGCACGCGCAGCCCCTTGAACTGCTGCTGGTGCTGCAGTGGCTGCTGGCTGTCGCGCGGCACGGCGGCCAGGCCGAAGCGGGCCGTAAAGAAGAAGGTGCTGCCCACGCCTGCTTCGCTTTCCAGGTCGATCTCGCCTTCCATCATTTCCACCAGGCGCTTGCTGATGGTCAGGCCCAGTCCCGTGCCGCCATGGTGCCGCGTGGTCGACGTGTCGGCCTGGGTGAATGCCTGGAACAATTTGCTGCGCTGGGCCGGCGTCAGGCCGATACCCGTGTCGCGCACCGCCACGCGCAGGACGGCCGCATGCTCGTCGCGCTGCTGCAGGCGGATGGTGACGACGATCTCGCCCTTGTCCGTAAATTTGATGGCGTTGTTGGTCAGATTGATCAACACCTGGCCCAGGCGCAGCGGGTCGCCCTGCAGCGCGTTGGGCACGTCGGCGGCGACGTCGAACAGCAGTTCCAGGCCCTTGTCCTGGGCCCGCATCACGGACAGGTCGGCGATCTGCGCCAGCACGTCTTCCAGGAAAAAATCGACCTTCTCGAAGGCCATCTTGCCCGCCTCGATCTTCGAGAAATCGAGGATGTCGTCAATGATGGCCAGCAGGTTCTTCGATGCCGATTCCACCTTCTCGAGGTAGTTGCGCTGGGTTGGCGTGAGCTCCGTCTGCAGCGCCAGATGCGTCATGCCGATGATGCCGTTCATCGGCGTGCGGATTTCATGCGACATATTCGCCAGGAAATCGGACTTCATCTTGGTCGCATCCTCGGCCACCTCGACGGCATGGCGCAAGTCCTGCTCCACGGCCAGGCTGGTGCTCATGTTTTTCAGCGCCTGCATCAATTCGCCCGTCTCGTCGCGCGAGGTCACTTCGATGGCGGAACTGAAGTCGCCATTGGCCACGCGCGTGGCGATCGCCACCGCTTCGCCCAGCGGCCGCGTGATCGAGCGGGCCGACCAGGCAAAGGCCAGGCCGACCAGCAAGGCGGCCAGGCCGATGCCGCCCATCAGGGTAAGAGAGGTGTCGATATCGTTGCGTATCCTGGCCGCGCTGTCGCCGATCTGCCGCTGCTGCAAGTCGTCGAGCTGGCCCACGTACAGCAGCACCTTTTCCAGCACGGGCAAGGTTTGCGTCTGCATGGCCTGCTCCGCGCCGGCCTGGTCACCCTGCCCGACCAGCGCGAACAGCGCCTGCAGCGAAACGTAATAGTCGGCGCGCGCGCGGTGCATCTGCGCCAGCAGATGCCGCTCCTCGGTGCGCGCCTTCAGGCCATCGAGGATGCGCACCTGCTCGTCGATGCCCAGCTTGATCGCCTCCAGGCGCTCCTGGTTCGCCTGGCGCAGCGGCAGCTGGTGCTGGCTCGGCAGGCTGGCGATGCGCGTGGCCGCCTCGCGCGCCAGGGCGTGGATCTTGCTGGTGGCCTTGGCGGCGACCCAGTCGCGCTGCAGGATATTGTCCGTCTCGGCGCGGATCGCATAGATGCGGCTGCCCGACAGGACGATGACGACCAGCATCAGCACGATCAGCATGGCATAGCCAGCGTTGATGCGCACGCCGATCCGGATATCCGTGAAACGCATGACAGTTTCCTATCAGAAATTCTTAAAAACGGCAGTCTGACCCTATTCCCCTACAAAATGCAAGGTCTTTTGCAAAGGATTTGCTCGCCAAAGCGCTTATTTGGCGGCTGTTGCGTCTTTTTCAGGCGGCGTCAATGCGTCGATATGGGCTTGCAGGCAGGCGGGGCACCAGCAGGCAGCGGCGGCGCTGCCGGGCACGGGGAGGGCGGGCGGCAGGGCCACGCACCAGCACGGCGTGCTGGCGTCCGGGTCAAGCTGGCCACACTGGAACGTGGCGCCGCAACGGCTGCACTGGCTCATGGCTGTGTGTGAATTGGCAAGTGTGTGACATGCCGGCATTGCGGCTGTCGCACATGTAACTGGCGGTAAAAGGGCTGGCTGGGAGGCATATCGGGCCAGACTATAGGATCATCAGGGAAAATACAACAAGATCGCCCTATAATGCCTCCAGGATTTTCTTCTTCCCTGTAAAATCGCACAAATCTATTTTCCGGACTCGCCATGAATCAACTAGCTAACTTGAACCTGGACATGAATGACGACTTGACGGCGGTGTCGCCGCAAATCAAGGCGCAGATTCTGGCCGAGGCCCTGCCCTACATCCGCAATTTCCACGGCAAGACCATCGTCATCAAATACGGTGGCAATGCCATGACGGACGAGCGCCTGAAGCACGGCTTCGCGCGCGACGTCATCCTGCTCAAGCTGGTCGGCATGAACCCTGTCGTGGTGCACGGCGGCGGACCGCAAATCGACAACGCGCTGAAAAAAATCGGCAAGCAAGGCACGTTTGTACAAGGCATGCGCATCACCGATGAAGAAACCATGGAAGTGGTGGAATGGGTGCTGGGCGGCGAAGTGCAGCAGGATATCGTCATGCTGATCAACCATTACGGCGGCCAGGCCGTCGGCCTGACGGGCAAGGATGGCGGCTTGATCCGCGCGCGCAAGATGCAGATGCCGGACCGCGAACATCCGGGCGAATTCCTCGACATCGGTTTTGTGGGCGAGATCGACGCGATCAACCCGGCCGTCGTCAAGGCGCTGCAGGACGACGCCTTCATTCCCATCATCTCGCCGATCGGTTTCGGCCAGGATGGCCAGGCCTACAACATCAACGCCGACGTAGTGGCGGGCAAGATCGCGGAAATCCTGAAAGCGGAAAAGCTGATCATGATGACCAACATCGCCGGCGTCCAGGACAAGCAGGGCAATCTGGTGACCGACCTGTCGGCACGCGAAATCGACGAGATGTTCGCCGATGGCACGATCTCGGGCGGCATGCTGCCGAAGATCTCCTCCGCCCTCGACGCCGCCAAGTCCGGCGTGAACACCGTGCACATCATCGATGGCCGCATCGAACACTCATTATTGCTGGAAGTGTTGACCGAGCAGGCTTTTGGTACTATGATCCGTTCGCACTAAAAAAATCGCAATGCATCACAGCGAGTAGTTTGGCGGCGCAGATCACCTGGCGCCGCTTTTAATTTGCCCTTGTAGCTCAGTGGTAGAGCACTCCCTTGGTAAGGGAGAGGCCACGTGTTCGATCCACGTCAAGGGCACCATCGACTTATCCCCGTATCTGAAAAATGTCCATGGCTGCGTTGCCTCGCCTCGCCGTACATGCGTACTGTCTTCGTCTCGGCGCCTTGCCCTGAACACTTTTCATCTACTCTGCCGTCATCTCCCCATGGTAAAACTGTCCATGGCAGCGTTGTCCTTCCTCGCCGACCATTCGTACTGTCTTCGTCAGTCCGCCTTGCCCTGAACACTTTTCCATCTGCTCTGCCGCCGGTTGTTGCGCGGCTGAGCTAGCGCTACCCTAATACACCCGCTCGACCTTCAAGCCCTTCTGGCGCAACAGCTCCGGCACGCTTTTCGTTCCCACCAGGTGCAGCACGCCGATGGCGGCCAGGCTGGACTTTTCGCGCGACAGCAGGCTGGCGATGCCGTCGGCCAGGGCGGGATTGCGGCCATCGAGCAACACCTTTTGCACGAACTGCGCGGAGAACGAGGGGTCGGTCGCCGCCTTGGCTGCCAGCTTGTCGAAGGCGGCCGCGTCGGCCGTGCGCCAGGCATTGGCGATCTCGCGCGCTTCCTGGCTTTGCTCCTGGTCTTCGATCGAGGCCACGCCGTCTTCGAGGAAGCGGCACTGGTCAGCCGGCGTCATGGCGCCGAACAGCGCCATCTGGCCTTCCATCGATTCGAGTTCCAGCACGGGGATCTTGCGCGCCTTGGCTTGCTGCGACAGGTAATTGTCCACCGCCAGCTCCGAGCGGTAGCCGAGGGTGGAAAACTCGCCGATGGCCAGCATGCTGGCCAGCATCCACGGCTTCATCGGCGCCACAGCTTCAGGCGCGATGCCGTATCTTTTCAGCAGCGGCGCCAGGCGCGGCGCCAGGGCCTGGCGACAGTCTGGCGGCACCTTGCTGCCCGGCGCCTCCATGCCATATTTCAGCACGGCGCGAATGGCGCTATGCGGATCGGCGCCAGGATCGATCTCCAGCGCCAGCGCGCCGGCGCCTTCCAGCGCCTGCGTCACGGTCGGCTCGAGCGGGTAAAAATCGGCGGCGCCGACGTGGATGGTGCCGAACAAATACAGGGTGTGGCTGGCATCCTGCACCTTGAACAGGGCACCCCGGTTTTGCGCCACGGGCGGCGCTTCGGCGCGGACCGCCTGCAAGGGCAGCAAGAATAATCCGCAAAACATCACTATAATCTGGCGTCGCATGGTTTTCCTGATTGTTGAATTTTTCATCTTTGCTTAAAGACTCCTGTGCCTGTGCCCCATCTTAACCGCTCGTCGCCGGTCTGGCTGTTTGACCTCGACAACACGCTGCACAATGCCTCGCATGCCATTTTCCCCACCATCACGGCCAATATGAATACGTATATTGCCCGTGTGCTGGGCGACGGCGTGACGCCGGCCGACGATGCCATCGTCAATGCGGCGCGCGCGGCCTACTGGCGCCGCTATGGCGCCACCTTGCTGGGCATGGTCAGGCACCACCAGGTACAGGCCGCGCATTTCCTGCGCGAGACGCATGCCTTCGACGATTTGCCGGCGATGATACGCGCCGAGCGGGGACTGGGGGCTTTACTCAAGCGCCTGCCTGGCCGTAAAATTTTACTCACCAACGCGCCGCTGCGCTATTCGAGCGACGTGATGCGCCACCTGGGACTGCGCCAGCACTTTTCACACCACGTCGCCATCGAGGCGATGCAGGTGCACCGCCAGCTGCGGCCCAAGCCATCAACCCTGATGCTGCGCAAACTGATGCGAAAACATCAGATCCGTCCCGGCCGCTGCATCCTGGTGGAAGATACGCTGGCCAACCTGAAGGGCGCAAAAAGACTGGGCCTGCGCACGGCCTGGGTCACGCAATACCTGAAAATGGCCGATCCGATCGGCGTGGCAAAACTGCCCAAGGCGTTAAATCGCCCCGCTTACGTCGATGTCAAAGTAAAATCTGTCCGGCATTTGGCACGCCGCCTTCACCGTCTGCGTTGAAGGGAACTCCTGGGCCTCCGGTTGACACCGGAAGCCGCACCGCTAGCGGCGGTGACGGACCTTCCCATCAAGGCAGCATTTTTTTTAACGACAAGAGAAAATATGGCAAGCACACCGCCGGGCCAACGCAGGCTACAAATTCTTCAGGCCCTCGCCGCAATGCTGGAGCAGCCGAAAGGCGAAAAGATCACCACCGCCGCACTGGCGGCCAGACTGACCGTATCGGAAGCGGCCCTGTACCGCCATTTCGCCAGCAAGGCGCAAATGTTCGAAGGGCTGATCGAATTCATCGAGTCGAGCGTTTTCGGCCTGATCAACCAGATCGCGGAAAAACACAGCGACGGCATGACGCAGACGCGCGACATCGTCGGCATGCTGCTCAATTTCGCCATCAGCAATCCGGGCATGACGCGCGTGCTGATCGGCGACGCCCTGGTCAATGAAGACGAGCGCCTGCAAGTGCGCATGAACCAGTTCTACGACCGCGTGGAACTGGCGCTCAAGCAGGCCTTGCGCGTGGCCGCGGCCGAAGGCCATGGCAAGGAAAGCGAAGTGGCAGCGCGCGCCACCCTGATCGTCAGCTTCGTCATCGGACGCTGGCACCGCTACGCCAAGAGCGGCTTCAAGATCAATCCATCCCAGGAAGCGGCGCTGCAAATCGCCATGCTGCTGGGATAAATCACCGCCGTCGCTGTGCCCATGCCTACCGCCTGTTTCGCCCTGCTCGACGACGCCAGCACCCCCGGCGCCGGTTCGCGCCTGTACACGGGCCTGGCGGCGGTCTTGCAGTGCACCGAGGGGCAACAGTGGCCGGCCCTGCTGGAAGGCCTGCAAGGTGCCCTGGATCGCGGCCAGTACGCCGTCAGCGTGTGCAGCTACGAACTCGGTGCCCACCTGCTGGCCATGCCGCCGCGCGCGGCCAGCGTTGACGCGCCGCCGCTGGCGCAGGTACTCGTCTTCGAGCACTGCACGCAGCTGTCGCAGGACGAAGTGGCGCAGTGGCTGGTGGAGCACGCGCCGGCGACAGCCGCACCTGCCGGCGTGGCCGGCATCGACGCCAATGTCGACCAGGCCGGATTCACGCGCGCGCTCAAGCGCATCCACGACTACATCGTGGCCGGCGACACCTATCAGGTCAACTACACATATCGCCTGCGCTTCGACGCCTTCGGCTCGCCCCTGGCCCTGTATGCGCGGCTGCGCGCGCGCCAGCCCGTGCCCTACGGCGCGCTGGTGATGCTGCCCGATGGCGGCGCCCTGCTGTCGCTGTCGCCCGAACTGTTCGTGCGCCATGCGCAGGGCGAGCTGACGGCGCGGCCCATGAAGGGTACGGCGCCGGCCGCCCCAGCCGAACAGGCGGAAGAAAACGCGCGCCGCGCCAGCGCCCTGTCTGCCGATCCGAAGAACCGCGCGGAAAACCTGATGATCGTCGACCTGCTGCGCAATGACATCGGCCGCATCGCCGTCACGGGTTCCGTCAAGGTGCCGGCGCTGTTCCAGGTGACGCGCTACAGCAGCGTGCTGCAAATGACCTCCACCGTGCAGGCGCGCCTGCGCGAGGATGCCAGCCTGGCCGACATCTTCCAGGCCCTGTATCCGTGCGGCTCGATCACGGGTGCGCCGAAACGGCGCACCATGGAAATCATCGCCGAACTGGAGCCGGCGCCGCGCGGCATCTACACGGGCGCCATCGGCTGGTTCGACCCGCCAGACGCCGGCGCTGGTCACGCTGTGGGCGACTTCTGCATGTCCGTGCCGATCCGCACCCTGGCCTTGCAGCCCCCAGGAGCGAATGGCACCCGGCGCGGCGCGATGGGCGTGGGCGCCGGCATCGTGCTGGACAGCGAACCACACGAGGAATTCGCGGAATGCCAGCTCAAGGCGCGCTTCCTGACGGGCCTGACGAACGACTTCGAGCTGTTCGAGACCCTGCACGCCAGCCGTGGCCATGGCTGCCGCCAGCAGGAGCGCCACCTGGCGCGCCTGGCCGCGTCCTGTGCCTATTTTGGTTTTGCCTGGGATGCGGATGCGGCCCGCGCGGCGCTGCACGCGGCCTGCGCGGCCCGCCCCGACGACGCCCCCTTCCGCCTGCGCCTGGCGCTGCGCTGCGACGGCCAGTTCAACGTGCAAAGCGGCGCCCTGAGCGCCTTGCCGGACACCGTGAAGGTCATGCTGGCGCCCGACGCCACCGCGGCGGACGACCTGTTCCTGCGCCACAAGAGCAGCGTGCGCACGCGCTACGACGCGGCCTGGCGCGCAGCCGAGGCGCAAGGCGGCTTTGACATGCTGTTTTTTAACGAGCGGGGAGAATTGACGGAAGGCGGGCGCAGCAATGTCTTCGTGCAGTTCGATGGGCGCTGGCACACGCCACCCCTGTCCTGCGGTTTGCTGCCCGGCGTGCAGCGCGCAGCCATGCTGGCCGATCCCGCCTGGAACGCGCAGGAAACCGTCATCACGCGCCCCATGCTGGCGCGCGCCGAAGCCATCGTCGTGTGCAATGCGCTGCGCGGCGCGCTGCCGGCCGTGCTGGCAACTTAAAGATCTATGCGCATTTCATAGCCGCCATAGATCATCCGCTTGCCATCGAACGGCAGCTTGGCCGGGTCCATCATCTCGGCCAGGCGGGGGTCTTTCATGACCTTGTCGTTGATTTCATCGCGCTTGGCGCGCGACTCGTACACGATCCAGGAAAACACCACCACTTCGCCATCCTGCAAGTCCACCGCCTGCGGGAACGACGTCAGCTTGCCCGGCTTGACATCGTCGCCCACGCATTCGCGAAACTCCAGCGCGCCATATTCGCGCCAGACGGCGGCGCAGCTGCGCGACATGGCCAGATAGTCATCGAGCCTGGCTTTCGGTACGGGCACCACAAATCCATCGACATACGCCATGATGATCTCCTTGATGGTTGTTCAAAAGATGAACAACCAGCTTAGGACAATGATGGCAAGACGACAAGCGCGGCATTAAAAAAAAGCAGGCATTCAAGCCTGCTTGTGTCTCGACAACTTACATCGCCAGCGCCTTTTCCACCGCGCCAACCAGTTTCTTGTCGTCCGGCGTCACCTTGCTGGGGAAGCTTTCCACCACCTTGCCCTGGCGGTCGATCAGGTATTTATGGAAATTCCAGGCCGGCGTCTTGCCCGTCTGCTTGATCAGGTCCAGGTACAGCGGATTGGGCGCCGGGCCGGAAACCACCGACTTGGCGAACATGGGGAATTTGACGCCATAGGTGTTGTAGCAGAAATCGGCGATTTCCTTGCTGTTGCCCGGTTCCTGCTTGCCGAAATCGTTCGACGGGAAACCCAGCACCACCAGGCCCTTGCCGCCGTACTTGGCGTACAGCGCTTCCAGCCCTTCGTATTGATTGGTAAAACCGCAATAGCTGGCCGTATTCACCACCAGCACGACCTTGCCCGCGTACTGGCACAGGTTTTGCGGCGCTTCATCCTGCAGGCGGTTGAAGGTTTGCTTGAGGATGGCGGGGCAGGCGGCCGGCGCGGCGGCGGCTGCAGGAGCTGCAGGGGTGGCGGCATGGGCCGGCACGGCCAGGCTGGCAGCGAGGGCCGCACACGCAAACAGCGGAGCTAGGATCTTGGACATGAAGGGCACCATGGTCGAAAAGAAAAAACCATTCTATGCCAAACGCCGCGCGCGCGTGCAAGGCAGACAACAACAGCAATTGCTTGAGCGACATCAAAGCCTGTGCAGTACTTGCCCAGCACACAGTTTTTTTACCTATGCTCGGCCTTCCTGCCCCTTTCCTTGCCCTGTGGAGTTGCCATGCCCTACCCGCACCTGACCGCATTCCCCGCCGCCCTGCTGGCCGCCAGCCTGCTGCTCCTGGTCCCAGCCGGCCTGCACGCCGCCACGACCGCCAAGGCAGCCAAAGCCGTCAAACCCGCCGCGGCCAACGATGCACCCGCCCTGCCCGCCTACCAGGTCGACCTGGGCCAGACCACGGTGTCTGGGCTGTCGTCCGGCGGCTTCATGGCGGCGCAGTTTGCCGTCGCCTATTCGGCCACCGTTGCCGGCGCCGGCATCATCGCCGGCGGCCCGTATTTCTGCTCGGGCCAGCCGGGCCGCTTCCCGTATATTCCCTACCTGACCAACGCCCTGACGACGTGCATGAATCCGGGCGAATCGCAGGTGGCGCCACCAGTGGCCAGCGAATTGCTGCGCGCGGCCAACGATTTCGCGCGCGCCAATCTGATCGACGATACGGCCAACCTGAAACGCCAGCGCGTGTATCTGTTCAGTGGAACGCAAGACCGGACCGTGACACGGCCCGTGGTCAACCAGGTGAGCCAGTTCTACCAGCTGGCGGGTACGCCGGCGGCGCAGATCCGCTTCATCGACAATGTCGGCGCGGGCCACGCCATCCTGACGGACAGCGCCAACGACAAGCCCTGCGCCGTGACAGAGTCGCCGTTCATCAACGACTGCGACTACACGCAGGCGCGCGACATCCTGCAGCATCTGTACCCGGACCTGCAGGCGCCAGCGGCCACCCCGACGGGCAAGATAATCGCCTTCAACCAGCGCAGCTTCATCCGCAAAGCGTATTCCAGCATGAACAATACGGGCTACGCCTACATTCCGAAAGCCTGCGACAGCGAAACCTGCCGCGTCCACGTGGTCTTCCACGGCTGTCTGCAAACGACGCAGGCGATCGGCAACCGCTTCTACACCAGCACCGGCTACAACCAGGTAGCGGACGCCAACAAGATCATCGTGCTGTATCCGCAGGCCGAGCCGAGCCCCGTCCACCCCTACAACCCGAAAGGCTGCTGGGATTTCTGGGGCTACACCAGCGTCAACCCCATCGACCCGGATTTCTACCGCAGGAGCGGCACGCAGATGGAGGCGGTCAAGGGCATGCTGGAACGTCTGGCGGCGCGCCGCGGCTCACGTTAAGCGGTCTTATTAAGCGGTCTTACTAAGCGGTCTTAGATACCGCCCATGCAGATGTACTTGATGACCAGGTAGTCTTCAATACCGTAGGTCGACCCTTCACGGCCCAGGCCCGATTGCTTGACGCCGCCGAAGGGCGCGATCTCGTTCGAGATCAAGCCCGTGTTGACGCCCACCATGCCCGTTTCCAGGCCTTCGGCCACGCGCCAGATACGGCCGATGTCGCGCGAATAGAAGTAGGCGGCCAGGCCGAATTCCGTGTTGTTGGCCAGGCCGATGACTTCCTCGTCCGTCTTGAAGCGGAACAATGGCGCCAGCGGGCCGAAGGTTTCTTCGGTGGCCACGCGCATGTCGTTCGTCACGTCAGCGATGATGGTCGGCTCGAAGAAGCCATTGCCCAGCGCATGGCGCTTGCCGCCGGCCAGCAGGCGGCCGCCCTTGCCCAGCGCGTCGGCCACGTGCTCTTCCACCTTGGCGACAGCCTTGTCATCGATCAGCGGACCTTGCGTGACGCCCGCCTCGATGCCGTTGCCGACCTTCAGCTTGGCCACGGCCGCCACCAATTTCTCGGCGAACGCTTCATACACGCTGTCCTGCACGTACAGGCGGTTGGCGCAGACGCAGGTCTGGCCCGCGTTGCGGTATTTCGAGGCGATGGCGCCTTCCACGGCCGCATCCAGGTCGGCGTCGTCAAAGACGATGAACGGCGCATTGCCGCCCAGTTCCAGCGACAGCTTCTTGATCGTCGGCGCGCATTGTTCTGCCAGCAGACGGCCCACCTGGGTCGAGCCCGTAAACGTCAGCTTGCGCACGATCGGGTTCGAGGTCATTTCGCCGCCGATGTCTTTCGGCGCACCGGTGACGATGCTGAACACGCCCGCCGGCACGCCAGCGCGTTCGGCCAGCACGGCCAGCGCCAGCGCGGAAAACGGCGTCGCTTCGGCCGGTTTCAGGACCATCGGGCAGCCGGCGGCCAGGGCCGGGCCGACTTTGCGCGTGATCATGGCGGCGGGGAAATTCCATGGCGTGATGGCGGCGCACACGCCGATCGGCTCCTTGGTGATGACCAGGCGGCGATCCGGCCATGGCGACTGCAGGGTGTCGCCCGCGACGCGCTTGCCTTCCTCGGCAAACCACTCGATGAACGAAGCGCCGAACTGCACTTCGCCCTTCGCCTCCGGCAGCGGCTTGCCCTGTTCGGTGGTCATGATCAGCGCCAGGTCGTCGGCGTTTTCCAGGATCAGGTCATGCCAGCGGCGCAGCACGGCGGCGCGCTCCTTGGCCGTCTTCTTTCGCCAGGCGGGCCAGGCCGCGTTGGCCGCTTCGATGGCGCGGCGCGTCTCGGCCGCGCCCATCAAGGGCACCGTGCCGATATGCTCGCCGGTGGCGGGATTGCTCACATTAATCGTCTGGCCACCGTCGGCATCGACCCAGGCTCCGTTCAAGTAAGCCTGGTGACGCAACAAGGTAGGATCTTTCAACTGCAGCATATGGATCTCCGGTCTGGTTTGAATTATCGACGGAAGATACTATGCCACAGCGCGGCCGATTCCGCAGGCGGACAGCCGAAGCGCCCGCGCTTTTACTCGACCTTGTAGGACGACAGCTTCGGGTCCGGCGGCGGATACGCGAGCTTCATGCCCTGCAGGGTTTCCAGCAGCAGCGACGCCACCACCAGATTGCGCTGGGTCTTGGAATTGGCCGGCACCACATACCACGGCGCGTGGTCGGCGTCCGTCTCGCGGATCGCCGTTTCATAGGCGCGCTGGTAGGCGTCCCACTTCTTGCGCTGGGCGATATCGTTGGGATCGAACTTCCATTGGCGGTCGGGATCATCGAGCCGCTCCTGCAGCCGTCCCCTCTGCTCGTCCTTGGAAATATGCAGGAAGATTTTCAGGATGACGGTGCCCGTCTCGCTCAGCATGCGCTCGAAATCGCGGATCTGCGCGTAGCGGCGCTGGCATTCCGGCTTGTCGATCATTTCCTGCACGCGCGTGATCAGCACATCCTCGTAGTGGCTGCGGTTGAAGATGGCGATCTCGCCCTTCACGGGCACGTGCTGGTGCACGCGCCACAGGTAATCGTGCGCCAGTTCGATGTCGGTCGGGCCCTTGAAGGCCACGGCGCGGATGCCCATCGGGTTGATATTGCTGAAGATCGCCTTGACGGTGCCATCCTTGCCCGAGGTGTCCATGCCCTGCAACACCAGCAAGACCTTTTTCTTGTGCTGCGCGTACAGCATGCTCTGGCACTCGGCGATCTGCGCCGTCAGCGCCACGGTTTCCTCGCGGTCCATGGCCTTGCACTGGGCCGATGTCAGCTTCTTGTTGGCCGCCTTGGTGGCCGCGCCCAGCAGGCGCTTGCCGGCGAAGTCCTCGTCCAGCGCATAGCCCTTGCCGGCGCGAAATTGCGTGCGCGCCTTCATGCCGCCACCGCCAGCTTGCGGTGCTCAATTTTTGTGCAGTGGTCCATCACCACCTCCAGCCCCGCCGCCCGCGCCAGCTGCGCCGCCGCTTCGTTGACGATATCGAGTTGCAGCCACAGACAGCCCGCCTTGACGGCGATGGCCTCCTCGGCGATCGGCAGGATGTCTTCCGACTTGCGGAAGCAGTCGACGATATCGATGCGCGCGGGGGCCACAGCGGCAGCAGCGTCGCCCAGGGTGGCAAAGGCGCGCTGGCCCAGCACTTCCTTGCCGGCGAGGGCCGGATTGACGGGCAGCACGCGGTAGCCATGCCGCAGCAGGTAGTCGGCCACCTCGTGGCTGGCGCGTTCCGGCTTGTCGGACATGCCGACGATGGCGATAATGCGGCTGTCTTGCAGGATGCGGGCGATGTTGGACATGATTTGTATAGGCAGGCGTGCGACATTGCCCGCCTAGCGTAGCAGAAAAAACCTACTACGCGGCGCGATTTGCGGCCTCCGATGCTCACTGCCTTGGCGGCCCCGTGCTTCGCACAGCTGCGCTTCTCAGCCACAACTCACATCCGCTCGCTACGGTTTTCTCAGCAGGACGTTATTGAGAACGCACGGCCGCCATCTTTGCCACGAAGGCTTGCGCGCGCGCCGTCACGGCCGCGTAATCTCCCGTGGCGCCCGGGCCACTCAGGCTGCTGCCGATCCCCACGGCCACGGCGCCGCTGGCGAACCATTCGTGCAGGTTTTCCACCGTCACGCCGCCTGTCGGCATCAAGGGCGCCTGCGGCAGCGGCGCGCGCAGCGCCTTGATGTAGGCGGGACCGAACATCTCGGCCGGGAAGACCTTGACGATATCGGCACCCGCCTGCAGGGCCGTGACGATTTCCGTCGGCGTCATCGCGCCCGGCATGGACAGCACCTGGTAGCGCTGGCACAGGGTAATCGTCTCGACGTTGACGCCGGGCGAGATGATGAACTGGGCACCGGCCAGGATGGCGGCGCGCGCCGTCTCCGCATCGAGCACCGTGCCCGCGCCCAGCAGCACGTCATGACCATGGCGTTCGCGCAGGGTGCGCAGCACGCCAAGGGTGTCGGGCGTGGTGAAGGCCACTTCCAGCGCCGTGACGCCGCCGGCGATGCACGCCTCGGCGATCTGCAGGGCGGCGTCGGGCGAGCCGGCGCGCACGATGCCGACCATGCCCCGTTCGAGGATGCCATTGAAAACCAGGTTTCTTTGCATATGCCTTCTCCTCTCAGGCCGGCACGGCGCCGAAGCGCACTTCCGGCAAGCCGCGCACGCCGGGCTGGCGCGCATGGAACAGGCCACCGGCCAAAGGTTCGGCCGCCAGTTGCGCCGGGCTCAAGCTTTCCTGCGCCGTCGTGATGAACAATTCGTCAAAGGTGCCGCCACCGAGGCTCACGCAGCTGGGCTGCGACACGGGCAAGGTCACCGTGCGCTCGACGCTGCCATCGGGCGCGAAGCGCAGCACCTTGCCGCCGCCCCACTGCGCGCTCCACAGGTGGTCGTCCGCGTCGATGGTGGCGCCATCGGCCGCGCCGGGACCCGGTTCGAGCACGGCAAACACGCGCACCCGGCTGGCATCGCCGCCCAGGTAATCGTCCCAGCGGTAGATCGCCTTTTTCATCGAATCGCAAAAGTACATGGCCGTGCCATCGACGCTGAAGCAGATGCTGTTCGAGATGGCGATCGCCGGCAGCGGCAGGCGTTCCAGGGTCAAATCCAGGTTGAGGCGGTAAAAGCTGGCGATGGCGTCGCGGCACGGACGTTCATCGAGCGTGCCGAAGACAAAGCGTCCCTGGCGGTCGCAGCGGCCATCGTTCAGGCGCGTCATGGGCAAGTCGCCCTCCACCGTGTGCAAGGGCGTGATGGCCCCGCTACGCACGTCAAACCACGCCAGGCGCGAGGCGAGGCCCAGCAGCAGGATGTCGTCGCTATGCGTCTGCGCGAAGCAGGCCAGGCGCTCTGGCATGTCCCAGGTCTGGCGTTCCCCCGAGGCCAGCTCCAGCGCATGCAACTGGCAGCCTTCGATATTCGTCCAGAAAATCCGTCCGCTGCGTTCGCACCAGCGCACGCCCTCGCCCAGGAAATTTTGCGCATCGACCAGTAATTGGGCCTGTGTCCCCATCATTTTTTCCTTCTTTTTTAATGTGATTCGCGCGGCACGGCCGACCCGCGGCAGCCGACGAGAAAGTCGAGATCCGCGCCTTCATCGGCCTGCGTCACGTGCTTGATGTACATGGACTGGTAGCCGCCCTTCATGGCTGGCTGCGGCGCGGCCCACTCTGCGCGGCGGCGCGCCAGTTCGGCCTCGTCGACGTCCAGGTGCAAACGCCGGCCCTCGACGTCCAGTTCGATCATGTCGCCGTCGCGCACCAGCGCCAGCGGGCCGCCCACGGCCGCTTCCGGCGCCACGTGCAGCACCACCGTGCCAAAGGCCGTGCCGCTCATGCGCGCGTCCGAGATGCGCACCATGTCGCGCACGCCCTGCTCCAGCAGTTTTTTCGGCAGCCCCATGTTGCCTACTTCCGCCATGCCCGGATAGCCCTGCGGGCCGCAGTTTTGCAGCACCATCACGCAGCTGGCATCGATATCGAGCTGCGGATCGTCAACGCGCTTTTTATAGTGTTCGATGCTGTTGAAGACGACGGCGCGGCCACGGTGCTGCATCAGCGCGGGCGTGGCGGCCGATGGCTTGATGACGGCGCCGCGCGGCGCCAGGTTGCCATGCAGGACGGCGATGCCGCCTTCGTCCTTGAATGGCTGCGCCAGCGGCGTGATCACCTGCGGGTTGAAATTTTCCGCTTCGGCCACGTTCACGGCCAGGGTCGCGCCCGTCACCGTCAGCGCCTCGCCATGCAGCTTGCCCAGCAAGTCGCGGATGATGACGGGCAGGCCGCCCGCATAGTAAAAATCTTCCATCAGATACTGCCCCGACGGCATCAGGTTCAGCAGGCACGGGATATCGCGCCCCAGGCGGTCCCAGTCGCCCAGGCGCATGTCCACGCCGATGCGCCCGGCAATGGCCAGCAGGTGGATCACCGCATTGGTCGAGCCGCCGATGGCGCCATTGACCATGATGGCATTTTCAAACGCCTCGCGCGTGAGGATCTGCGACAGTTTCAGGTCTTCATCGACCATGCCGACGATGCGCCGGCCCGTCAGTTGCGCCTGCAGCTTGCGGCGCGCGTCGACGGCGGGAATGGCCGCATTGCCGGGCAGGGTCACGCCCAGCGCTTCGACCATGCTGGCCATGGTGGACGCCGTGCCCATGGTCATGCAATGGCCGGAAGAGCGCGACATGCACGATTCGGCTTCGCGGAACTGCGCCTGCGTCATGCGGCCACCGCGCACATCCTCGGAAAACTTCCACACGTCCGTGCCCGAGCCGATGGGCTGGCCACGGTAATTGCCGTTCAGCATGGGGCCGCCGGACAGCACGATGGTGGGCAAGTCCACGCTGGCCGCGCCCATCAGCAGCGCCGGCGTGGTCTTGTCGCAGCCCGTCAGCAGCACCACGCCGTCGATCGGGTTGGCGCGGATCGATTCTTCCACGTCCATGCTGGCCAGGTTACGGAACAGCATGGCCGTCGGGCGCAGATTCGATTCGCCCAGCGACATCACGGGAAACTCGACGGGGAAGCCGCCCGCTTCCAGCACGCCCTTCTTGACGGCTTCGGCCAGGTCGCGGAAATGGCCATTGCAGGGCGTCAGTTCGGACCAGGTATTGCAAATGCCGATGACGGGACGGCCATCGAAGGCATCGCTGGGATAGCCCTGGTTCTTCATCCAGCTGCGGTGGATGAAACTGTCCTTGTCGTCGCCGCCGAACCATGCCTGCGAGCGCAGGGCGCGCTTGCCTTTCGATTCACTCATGCTGCTTCCTTGCGTAAAATCAGGCCGCGCGCGGCGGCGATCAGCAGGGCGCCATGGCCCGCCAGATGGTTTTGCTGCTGGTCGTCGACGACGATGCGCTTGCCATAAAAGAAGCCCTGCTCCTCGATCAGCAGCGACAGCGCCTGGCGCAGCATGGGCTTGCCCGCGATGACGAGCGGCGTGTCGGGACGCATCTGGATGGCCGTGCTGTTGCGCAGCGCCAGCAAGTCGCCACTGAGCACGGCGCCCATCAGGAAATTGGCCCGCTCGTTGCAGTCGACGGTGCTGAACTGGCCCAGGGTGCGCACGCTGAAGCAGGCGCGCGCCAGTCCCGTTTTTTGCGCGGCGGCGGCGCCGGCCAGCAGCATCTTCGGCACCAGGGTCTGCGCAAAGCCGCCTTCGACCGATTGCTTGATCAGCGTATGCTGGGAAATCGCCTGCAGCAGTTCGCCGGCGATGGTGGTGCTGCAGCCGAGGATGCGGCGCTGCTCGTCCACACTGATCAATTTCGTGTGCGAGCCGGGCACGATGATGGTGGCCGCGCCGCGCAGCTGCAACCGCTCCAGCAAGCCGATGACTTCCGTCTCTTCGCCGCGCATCATGTCCATCGCTTCGACGTTATGCAGGCCGATGGCGCCATGCTGGTTGCGCACGCCGGGGATCAGCCACAGGGGCTGGGCCAGCACGTCGGGCAAGTCCACCGCCTGCATGCCTTGCGCCAGCTGCGCCAGGCCGGCCGGCGCCGGCAAATGCGGCACTTCCAGCACGCCCATGGGCGAACTGATCATGCCCGACGCCAGCGCCAGGTGCAGGTCGCCCGGCGCGATGCCGGCACTGTCCAGCACGGCGCCGATGGTCTCGCGCAGCGCCTGTTTCAGCGCGCCGTTGTGGCCATCGATGGCCGTATTGCGCACGCCCGTTTCCTGCTGCGCCTGGGCCAGCACGGCCCCGTCGCGCCATAGCAGGGTACGCGTATTGGTGGTGCCGGCATCGATGGTGACTATATTCATGGGCAGGTTCGCAGCGTCGGTAAGAAAAAAGAAAGGGGAAAAACTACCTCATGGTAGAACTGCCCCGCATATCTGACCAATCACTTATTTAACATCATTGATACCGGTTCAGATATGTCAAAATCATCCATATCCTGCACCCCCAGACGGTAGATCAACGCCAGCCGCGCGGCCACGCCAGGCAACAGTTCCAGCGCCTGCGTGGCGCAGGAAAAACCGCGCGCATCGGTGCGCAAATGGAAACTGGATTGCGTGCTGGAAAAACGCAGGACCCGGGCTGAAGCGGGCTCGGCAACTACTGCCGCTTGCCGCAGTGCGCCATCCCCGGCGCAGTAAAAATCATGATCGAAACCGGCCATCCCCGCCAGCGCCGGCCAGGCCAGCCGTGCGCCCACGGGTGCCGGCTGGCGAAAATCGAAAGCGCTGCCCGCGACATCGACGGGCTCCTCCTGCGTTCGCCCCACCGGCCGGTAGCGGCCGGCCGCCAGGCGCAGCACATGGTCGGCCACGCTGGTGCTGCGGCCCTGCAGATTGAAGCGTGGCGCGGGCAGCGCGAAACGTGACACGGCGTCCGTCGTGGCCTCGCAGGCCAGGTGCAAGCCGCCATCGTCGCCAAGCCGGTACAGCAGGCGCGCCGACAGGCCATCCTGCGCCAGCTGCAGCAGCAGGCTGGCATCGTCAGGCATGCTCCCCAGCCAGCCATTGAGCGCCGGCGCGCCGGGCACCGCCCTGGTCAGCACGTCGGCCATGCGGCCATAGCGGTCGGGCGCCCACCACGATTGCAGGCTGGCGTCGTAGGCATCGACCGCCACGCGCATGCCGCGCGCGTTGTGCAAGGTAAAAACCGTCATGGCGGCGGACGGCTGCGCTGCTGGAATTCGCGCGGCGTGCAGCCGAGCTCGCGCTTGAAGACGGCGTGCATATACTGCACCGTGGTAAAGCCGCAACGCACTGCCACCTCGGCCACCTGGCCCGGTTCGCGCGCCAGCAGCGTCTTGGCCGCATCGAGCTTGAAATGCAGGATCTCGTCGTGCACGCTGCGCCCCA
>RCUS01000095.1_pt1 | contig 69254 bp, 61 predicted proteins | sample 2166221 | NCBI WGS metagenome assembly RCUS01 (sample SAMN09932758, study PRJNA488358) | compost metagenome | isolation source: compost soil in cyclohexanecarboxylic | place: Germany: Experimental Botanical Garden
CGGGCGCGTTGAGCAGGGCCACCAGCGGCGAGTCGGGCATCATCGCTTCCAGGCCGGGCAGGATGCGCGCATCGCAGCGCTGCCGCACCACGGCCAGCAAAAAGGCCATGGCGCCATCGGCCGCCGCGCCCGGTGCCAGCAGGTTGAACATCACGCTGGCCCAGCGGTCCAGGCGGCCCGACATCAGGGTGGTGCCGCGCGCGGGACAGCCCACGCGCACGAAGCGGGCGACGCGGATGGCGCGGGTTTTCAATTCCATGCTCAGCTCGCGCAGGCGCGCCGCGTCGTCGGCGTAGCCGGCGCGGCCGCACAACTGCGATTGCGCCACGAAGTGTTCGATGTCATGGCTGTTGAACGCTTCGCCGCCCACCGTGTTTTCGCCCAGGCGTTCGAGGCCGTCGCCCGCCAGGTCGACGGCGCCACGGCTGTCGACCCGCTGCGCGCGCGCCAGCAGTTCGCCCACCAGCCCGCCGCGCGAATGGGCCAGCAGGTGCAGCACGGCGCCATGCGGCAACTGGCGCACCAGGGCCAGCGCGTTGTGGATGGGACTTTCGCTGAGGCTGCGGTGTTCGTAGCCATAGATGCGGTTGCCGTATTGCGCCGCCAGGCGCGGCGCCAGGCCATTGCGCCACAGGCCGCCAAAGCTGCGCGCGGTCGACGCCGCCGTGCCGTGCAACAGCAGCAGCACCGGTTCCGGCCCTGGGGGCAGGCTGGCCACCTGCGTCATGGCACCCTGTTCGATGCCGCAGCGGTACAGGCCCAGACGCTGCTCCAGCTGGCGGTCCTGGAAGGCGCCGGCCGCCGCCAGCGCCGTCATGGCGCCGGCGCCGCCACGGTACACGCGCAGGGCCCTGAGCATCCAGGCGCCCAGGCCGTCGCGGCTGGCACCAGGGGCCGGGCGCACGCCTTGCGGCCGCAGGGCCAGTCCCACTTCGATGGTGGCCGGCGCGCCATCGCGGGCGGGCGCGGCCGGCCCCAGGTAGCGCGGCAGGTCGAGCGCGCTGGCCAGCAGCGAGCTGCCGTCCGACAGCAGCAGCTGCACCACGTCGGCCGCGCCGATGTCGAGGGCGGCGCGGCAGCTGCCGATGCCGCGCGCGCCCGACAGCACGTGGGTATCGCCATGCCAGCCGGGCGTGACGGGACAGTCGCCGGCGCTGGCGAGCGGGTCGCGCGTGAATGCCAGGCGCAGCACGGGTGGCGCGGCCGGCGCAAGGGGAACGCTGGGCATGCGGTCGGGAGAGTGGCGTAAAAGCTGACCTTGATACGGGAAGCGGCAAGGCGTGTTGCGTCAGATCAAGTGGAGGCGGAATGCTGGCGTCTAGCGAGCGGGCGGGCGTGCGGTGCAAGGATGAGGCGGGGAAGGGCGCGGCAGGGGAAGGCAGGGAAAGGCTAGGCAGGGAAAGGCGAGGTGGCGGGTGGTGAATGGAAGCAGGGCAGAAACAGGCAGCAAGGTTTGGGCTGGGTTTCTTCGCTATCGTGCTCGGGTGCTCTGCGGTGAGCGAACTACGCGAATTTCATGGCAAAAGTTCATGGCGCCGGGAACCTGAGTGCCTGGCAAGGCAAGACAACAGCGTGGTGTTTCAATGTACCGGTGTAGCGGACAGTTCCTTCAGTTCGCGGATGGTGATGTCCGATTTTTCATGCATGCGCAATAAAATCGTTGCACCGACCGACAGTTTGCCGTGCCGAATCTTGCTGATGATGGGGGGCTGTACTTCCAGCACACGGCACAGTTCCGCATCATTTTTCAGATTCATCTTCTCGATCAGGGTATCGAGCAGCTTGTTGGGCACAAAACTCGATGGTTCGAGCGCACGCGCCCGGTTCATCGCTTCAATCATTTCCAGCTTCTTTTGCCGAACGTTCATTTACTCCTCCTTCAGGTTATGCAAGGGACAGGGCCAATTGAGCGGCCCTGGCTATAGTTCGTCATCGCAGTACGGCTGTCCGGGTGACGTAGTACAACATTCGCGTTAAAACATTGATAACCAGGCAAGTGTTTTCAATAATACTACGATAACAAAACTTGTGATACATGGTCAGTTAAATTAACTGATTGTTTGATCAATTCGGTTGACGATTGTTGTATTTTGTAATCCGCTTTTCGTCAGAATCATGGTCCTGTCCGCCATTTCGGCGGCGGCCAGCGAATGCGTGACCATGATCGCGCAACTGCCGTTGGCCTTGATTTCGGCGCGCAGCAATTGCAGGATGCTGTGTGCCGTGTCGGGGTCGAGATTGCCGGTAGGCTCATCGGCCAGCACCAGCGCCGGCTTGTGCACGAGGGCGCGGGCGATTGCCACGCGCTGCATTTCGCCACCCGACAGTTGCTGCGGAAAGTCGCCGCCGCGCCCGCCCAGGCCGACCGCCTCGAGCATGCTGGCGGCACGCTCCTGGGGCAGGCCGTTGAGCAGCAGCGGCAAGGCCACGTTTTGCAGCAGGGTCAGGTGCGGCAAGACGTGGAAGGCCTGGAAAATAAAGCCCATGCGGGCGCGACGCAGCCGGGTCGCGGCGGCGTCATCGAGGCTGGACATGGCAATGCCGTCCACCAGGATAGGGTGCGCTTCGGCACCCGCATCGGGCGTATCGAGGCCGGCGATCAGGTTCAGCAAGGTCGACTTGCCGACGCCCGAGTCGCCCATGATGGCGATGAATTCTCCCGCCTGAAAACGGCAGGAAAGGTTGGCCAGGACAGGCCGGGCATTGGCATAGGACTTCGACAGATGGCGCAATTCGAGCATGGTATAAACGACTATCGTAAAGGGAGGCACGCGGGGGAGAGGGGGGCCTGGGGACGACAATGGCGCGCGGATTGTTTGGCCGGCAATGTGTAGTATACGACAGGCTTATCCTTTTTGCTTGGCAATACCACTTTTAAGCGTGCGGCCCCTTTTTCTGCCGGGGTTGACCTTAAGTTACCTGCCGCACGGCTGGCCCGGCAGGATTCCGCTATGATGGGAAAAAGTCATCGGCAATCATCTGCAAAGGCCCCCCTTGCGGGCCGCAGCGGGGTCTGCGGCGCGAGCGGCGGCCAGGAACCAGCTGGCAGGTGCAAGCCGAGCAAGCCCTTCATGAACCTTGAGAGACGACGCCAGCCCATGACCATGCCACTTGCCCAGAATACGTCCGATTTCCGTCCCGCCAGCCAGGCGGCCAGCGCCACGCCAGCCACGCTTGCCGAGATCAGCAGCGGCCTGCTGGCGCGCGCTGCCAGCACCTCGCCCAAGTATCTGTACGATACCCTCGGCTCCAAGCTGTTCGAGGCCATCTGCGCCTTGCCCGAGTATTATCCGACGCGCACCGAGGCGGCCATCTTTGCCCGCCACGGCGCCGACATCGCGCACGCGGTGGGGCCGGGCAGCACCCTGATCGACCTGGGCGCGGGCAATTGCGCCAAGGCCGCCGGCCTGTTCCCGCTGCTGCATCCGGCGCAATACGTGGCCGTGGATATTTCCTACGATTTCCTCAGTGAATCGCTGGGCCGCCTGCAGCAGCGCTTTCCGCACATCGAGATGACGGGCCTGGGCCTGGATTTTTCCAGCCGCCTTGACTTGCCGGCCAGCGTGCGCGATGCGCGGCGCCTGTTCTTTTATCCAGGTTCGTCGATTGGCAATTTTGCGCCCGAGCAAGCCATCGCCTTTTTGCGCCGCCTGCGCGCGAATGCCGGCGACGACGGCGGCTTGCTGATCGGCGTCGACCTGATCAAGGACGATGCCATCCTCGACGCCGCCTATGACGACGCGCTGGGCGTCACGGCTGCCTTCAACCTGAACATGCTGCGCCACGTGAATGGCCTGATCGGCGCCGATTTCGACGTGCGCGCCTGGCGCCACCATGGCTTTTTCAATGCCGATGAAAGCCGGGTCGAGATGCACCTGGAAGCGCGCAGCGAGCAGCTCGTGCGCTGGCAGGGTGGCCAGCGGCGCTTTGCGAAAGGCGAACGCATCCACACGGAAGACAGCTACAAATACACGCGTGCCGGTTTTGTCGGCTTGCTGGAACAGGCGGGGTTTTCCGCCGCACAAGTGTGGACGGACCCGCAGCAGTGGTTCGCCGTGATTTACGCCCGCGTCATCCGCGACTGACAACGCCAGGCCACACCTGCTGCGCGTCGCGCTTTGCGGCCTGCGGGGCTTGCCGGCCCGGCGCCCCGTAGCAAGGTGGCGTTGCGCTTCGTGGCCACAAATCACTGCCGCTCGCTACGCTTTTGTCACCCGTTCAAGATGCCAACAGAAAACTGAAAAAGACCACCATGCTGATCGATCACTACCACAAGGTGCGCCGGCATTCGCTGCTGCTGGCCGAACCGTTGTCCGACGAGGATTGCGGCGCGCAGTCGATGCCGGACGCCAGCCCGGTGAAATGGCATCTGGCGCATACCACCTGGTTTTTTGAAACCTTCATCCTGGAAAGCATGGAAACGGCCTTCGCGCCGTTTCACCCGGCCTTCCGCGTGCTGTTCAACTCGTATTACAACGGCGTGGGCGACAAGCATCCGCGCGCCCAGCGGGGCTTGCTGACGCGGCCCGGCATGGATGTCGTGCGCGCCTACCGGGCGAATGTCGATGCGCGCATCGGCCGCCTGCTGGCCAGCGAACTGGCGCGTCCCGAGCGCGAACGGCTGACCATGCTGCTGGCGCTGGGCCTCGAACACGAGCAGCAGCACCAGGAATTGCTGTTGACGGACGTCAAGCACCTGCTGGCGCAGAGTGCCTTGTTTCCCGCCTATCTGGACAGCGCGGTGACGGCAACAGCGCCACAGCCAGCGCCGGCGCCGGCCTGGATCGCCTTCGACGGCGGCCTGGCGCAGATCGGCCATGCGGGCGACGGCTTTTGCTTCGACAATGAATTGCCGCGCCATCCGCAATACGTGGCGCCGTTCCAGCTGGCCAGCGCGCTGGTGACGAATGGCGAATTTCTCGCCTTTATCGAGGCGGGCGGCTACCGCACGGCGCATCTATGGCTGGCCGAAGGCTGGGACTGGGTGCGCAGCCAGAGCTTGCAATGCCCGCTGTACTGGCAGCGCGACGACGCCGGCCGCTGGCAGGAGTTCACTTTATATGGCCTGCGCCCGCTCGACGCGGCCGCGCCGGCCACGCATCTGTCGCTGTTCGAGGCCGATGCGTATGCGCACTGGGCCGGCGCGCGCCTGCCGACGGAAGCGGAGTGGGAAGTGGCGGCGCAAGGCGTTGAGATGGAAGTGGGGCGGCTGCATCCGGCCGCCGGTGCGTCCGCTGTGGCGGGAAAGGGCTTGCGGCAAATGTTCGGCCACTGCTGGCAATGGACCAGCAGCAGCTATGCGCCGTATCCCGGCTACCGCACGGCGCCCGGCGCGCTCGGCGAATACAACGGCAAGTTCATGCTGAACCAGTATGTGCTGCGCGGCTCGTCCTGCGCCACCTCGGCCGGCCACGCGCGCGCCAGCTACCGCAATTTCTTCCCGGCCGGGGCGCGCTGGCAATTTTCCGGCATCCGCCTGGCGCGCCAGGTGGAATAGCCAGTTAGTCCAAGCGCGGGACAGCGGAAGGTGCAGGGCGGGCTGGCGCCTTGGCGCTGCCAGGCTCAGGCCGCTCCAGCTTGAACTGGCTGACCAGGGTTTCCAGCTCGCCCGCCTGTTCATGCATGGCCGCCGCCGCCGCAGCCGCTTCCTCGACGAGGGCCGCATTTTGCTGCGTCGTCTGGTCCATCTGCATGATGGCGGCATTGATCTGCTCGATGCCTTCGCTCTGCTCGTGGTTGGCAACGCTGATTTCGCCGACGATATCGCTGACCCTGCCCACGCTGGCCACCACTTCATCCATCGTCGCGCCCGCCTGGCTGACCAGCTGCGCGCCCTGGCCGACCCTGCTGACGGAGTCGGCGATCAGTTCCTTGATTTCCTTGGCGGCCGCCGCCGACCTTTGCGCCAGATTGCGCACTTCCGAGGCCACTACCGCAAAGCCGCGTCCCTGTTCGCCCGCGCGTGCAGCTTCCACGGCCGCGTTCAGCGCCAGGATATTCGTCTGGAAGGCGATGCCGTCGATGACGGCGATGATGTCGACGATCTTGCGCGACGAGGCGTTGATGGCATCCATGGTGCCGACCACTTCCGCCATGGCCGAGCCGCCGCGCTGGGCGATTTCCGACGCCGAGCGGGCCAGCGTGTCGGCCTGGCGCGCGTTGTCGCTGTTGCTGCGCACGGTGCCCGTCAGTTCGATCATCGACGAGGCCGTTTCTTCCAGCGCGCTGGCCTGCGCTTCCGTGCGGGCCGACAGGTCGGCATTGCCGCTGGCGATCTGGCTCGAGGCCACGGCGATGGTGCCTGTACCGCCGCGCACTTGGCCCACCAGGGTGGCCAGGTTATTGTTCATGTCGCGCAGCGCCTGCAGCAGCTGGCCTGCCTCATCCTTGCCGTCGGCGGCGATTTTGCTGCTCAGGTCGCCTGCGGCCACGGCTTGCGCCACGCGCAGGGCATAGGCGATCGGCGTGGTGATCGAGCGCGTCACCCGCCAGGCAAAGAGCACGCCCAGCAGCAGCGCGGCCGTGCCCAGGCTGGCCATCAGCACATTGGCTGCGGAAATATTCTGCTGGATTTGCTGGCCGCCATGCACGACGACGCCGCGCTGGATGTCATTCAGGCGGTTCACCGTTTTTTGCAATTGATTCAGGGCCGGCAGGGTATCGTCGCGCACGTGCTTGGCCGCTTCCGCGCGCTGTCCCGCCACCAGCAGCTTGTCCGCCTGGCTGAACGAGACGACATAGGCCTTGCGCTGCTGCTTCAGCGTGGCCAGCAGTTCCTTGCCTTCAGGCAGCACGATCAGGTGGTCGAGGATGGCCAGCGCATCGGTGATGGTAGCCTTGTTGGCGTCGATTTCGCCGTGGATGGCGTTGGCGCGGGCCGGATCTTCATGGATGAACAGCTCCAGCACCAGTGCCGCGTTCGAACGCGTGGTGCTGCGGATGGTGGCGATGGCGTCGACCTTGGCCCAGTCTTTCTCGATGATGGCTTCGCTGAGCGCGCCGATCTTGTCCAGCCGGAAAAGGCCCGTGCCTACCAGCACTGCCATCAACAGCAGCACCACGCCAAAACCCGCGCCCAGGCGCACGCCTATCTTCATATCCGTCAATTTCATTTTTATTCCCTCGGTAGCTAATGATCTGTCTCGATCTGTCTCCGCTGGTCTTGTTATGAAATGATTATACGGTCGGGCATACCTGATTTGCACTACTAATTGCCCAAGAGAAATGAAAAAGCGGCACGGCGATCAAGCCGTACCGCTTTTTTTCCCTATGAGGAGGGGCTGGCGCGTATTCAGGCGGCGCTGGCGACGACCTCTGCCGCTGTTGTTTTTTCCGCTTCCGTTTGCTTGATGCGGCGGTTCACGGCCGACAGCACGGCCTTGAACGAGGCGGTGACGATGTTGCTGTCGATGGCGGCGCCGAACAGGGTCGGGCCGTTATCGAGGCGCAATTCGACATAGCAGGCGGCCTGCGCGTTGGCGCCGGAGCCGATCGAGTGTTCATGGTAGTCCATCAGCTTGATGTCCAGGCCCAGCGCATTGACGAAGGCGTCGATGGGACCATTGCCGCCGCCTTGCAGGGCCAGCGGCGACTGGCGGTGCGACAGGCTGATGTCGATTTGCACGGATTCATCGCTGCTCGTGTCTTCCACCATGCGGTGCGAAGCGTAGGCGTACGGCGCCGTCTGCTCCAGGTATTCCTTCTGGAAGATATCGTGGATATCCTGCGCGGCGATTTCGCGGCCCGTGGCGTCGGCCACGGCTTGCACGGCGCGCGAGAATTCGATCTGCAGGCGGCGCGGCAAGACCAGGCCGTATTCCTGTTCCAGCAGGTAGGCCATGCCACCCTTGCCGGACTGGCTGTTGACGCGGATCACGGCGTCGTAGCTGCGGCCCAGGTCGGCCGGGTCGATCGGCAAGTATGGCACTTCCCATATGCTGTCCGGCTGCTGCTTGGCGAAACCCTTCTTGATCGCATCCTGGTGCGAGCCGGAAAACGCGGTAAACACCAGGTCGCCCGCATACGGATGGCGCGGATGGACGGGCAGCTGGTTGCACTCCTCCACGCACTTGCGCACGCTGTCGATGTCGGAAAAATCCAGGCCCGGATGCACGCCTTGCGTGTACAGGTTCATCGCCAACGTCACCAGGTCGACGTTGCCGGTGCGCTCGCCATTGCCGAACAAACAGCCTTCCACGCGGTCGGCGCCCGCCATGACGGCCAGTTCGGCCGAGGCGACGGCCGTGCCGCGGTCGTTATGCGGGTGCACGCTGATGATGATGGAATCGCGGCGCGCCAGCTTGCGCGACATCCATTCGATCTGGTCCGCATACACGTTGGGCGTGCTGCATTCCACGGTCGATGGCAGGTTGATGATCATCTTGTTGGCCGGGGTCGGCTTCCAGATGGCACTGACGGCGTCGCAGATATGCTTGGAGAAATCGAGTTCCGTGGTGGAGAACGATTCCGGCGTGTATTCAAAGCCCCATTCCGTTTGCGGGTGCTGCGCCACCAGTTGTTTCACGAGGGTGGTGCCGCTGGTGGCGATCTGCGTGATTTCCTCGCGCGACATGCCGAACACGACCTTGCGGAACACGGGCGCCACGGAGTTGTACAGGTGGACGATGGCGCGCTTGGCGCCGACGACGGATTCCACGGTGCGGCGTATCAGTTCTTCGCGCGACTGGGTCAGCACGATGATGGTGACGTCGTCGGGGATGCGGCCTTCATCGACGAGCTTGCGCACGAAATCGAAGTCCGTCTGCGATGCCGATGGGAAACCCACTTCGATTTCCTTCAGGCCGATGGCGATCAGCATCTCGAAGAACCGCAGCTTCTTTTCCGCGCTCATCGGCTCGATCAGCGACTGGTTGCCATCGCGCAAGTCGGTGCTCATCCAGATAGGCGGTTTGCTGATGATCTGGTTCGGCCATTGACGGTCGGTCAATTTGACGGGAGGAAAGGCGCGGTATTTGGAAGCTGGGTTCTGCAACATCATGATCGGGTACTCCTGAAGATAGGGGGAAATCAATGGTTGTGGCGCAAGCTTGCCGGGCGGCCACGCAACACTAGGCCAGGCAAGCGATCGGTAGCGATAGCAGGTGCGGTGCAGCGACGATGCCAGCGGGGGCGGTCGCAGGGGGAACTACGTGTACGAATGGGGATGGTGCAAACATCATCAAACCTTCCAGGGTTTTTGAAACACGCCGGCGTGTGGCCAGGTGAAGCAATGCGGCAAACTTATGCGCGTGCTAGCAGTAGTCGCGATAGCGACAGCAGGGAAGGGGATGGATGTTTGAAGGAGGACATGCGCTTAATGTACGGGAAGTCGGGCGCGGCTGTCAAGCGTTTCCGTTTTACACGTAATGCACGTGTGGCGCCTCGTTCGGCATTTCCTCTGCCATGCGCGTCAGGATGCGCCGCAGCACGGCGGCGTCGTGCGGCAGGCGCGCGGCGAAAGCCTGCCAGCCCAGCAGTTTCAACTGTTGCGGCATCTCCACCAGGCCGGTGACGGCATCCCAGAACGCATCCCAGTTCATGCCATAAAAGGAAGGGAAGACCAGCGCGGCCGCCAGGGCCGCATGCAACTGGCGCGGCGAGTGGATATCGCGCAAGTCGATGGTCACAAGGCCTGGCCGAGTCACACGATGCCCTTGAGCAGGTCTTGCGGCTTGTCCCGCATGCCGCTCAAGGCCCGGCTGCCGGTAAATTGATATTCTTTGGTCATAAGGAGTGATGGAAAAGTCCAGGCGCCAGTCTAGCAGCAGCCTGCTGGCAGGCTAGCCTCCCACGCGTTTGAAACTTGTCAATTATAAACATTTAAGACAGGCTTCAGTGCCGGCGGCCCCGCTTGCGCTACAATCGGTTCTCCTTTATTGCCACTGCCGCGCGCGGTTTCCCCTCTCCACCATGTCCCCTAAACGCCTGACCCTGCTTGCCCTGGCCGCCTTCGTGCTGGCCGGTTGCGATACCACCGCCCCGAAACCCGTACAAGTATTGACGCCACCCGAACCCATGGCCGTCACGCCGCGCAAGATCAAGATCGGCCTGGCGCTGGGCGGCGGCGCGGCGCGCGGTTTCGCGCACATCGGCGTGATCAAGGCGCTCGAATCGCAGGGCATACAGGCCGACATCGTTACCGGCACCAGCGCCGGCAGCGTGGTGGGCGCCCTGTATGCGGCGGGCAACAATGGCTTCGCCCTGCAAAAGATGGCCTTCGACATGGACGAAGCGGCCATTTCGGACTGGGCCTTGCCCCTGTTCGGCAAGTCGTCCGGCGTGCTGAAGGGCGAAGCGCTGCAAAGCTATGTCAACAAGGCTGTCGGCGGCGTGCCGCTGGAAAAACTCAAGATACCGTTTGGCGTGGTGGCAACCGATCTGAAGAACGGGCAGCCGATCCTCTTTCAGCGCGGTAATACAGGCATGGCTGTGCGCGCCTCGTCGGCCGTGCCTGGCGTGTTCCAGCCCGTGACGATTTCCGGCCATACCTATGTCGATGGCGGCCTCGTCGCGCCCGTGCCCGTGCGCTTCGCGCGCGACATGGGCGCCGATTTCATCATCGCCGTGAATATCTCGTCGCAGACGGATACGCAAAAAGCCATCAGCTCGATGGAAGTGCTGATGCAGACGTTCGCCATCATGGGCCAGCGCATCAACCAGTTTGAATTGAGGGATGCGGACGTGGTGATCCAGCCCAGCCTGGGTACCATGAAGGGCAATGATTTCAACAGCCGCAACCAGGCCATCCTGGCGGGCGAGCAGGCGACCTTTGCCGTCATGGCGCAGCTCAAGCAAAAGCTGAAAGCCAAGCGCGAGCAGTAAGGGCTGGTTGCCTTGCGCATTTCGTATACAATTTTGTTTCAACATAACAAGGATGCCCCATGCAATCGAAACCGATTTTGACCCTGGACGACGTAAAGAAAATCGCTGCCGCCGCCGAAGCGGAAGCGGTCAAGAATAACTGGGCGGTCACGATCGCCATCGTCGACGACGGCGGCCACCTGCTGTGGCTGCAGCGCATGGATGGCGTGGCGCCGATCTCGTCGCACATCGCCCCATCGAAAGCCAAGACGGCCGCGCTGGGCCGCCGCGAATCGCGCATCTATGAAGAGATGATCAATGGCGGCCGCGTGTCGTTCCTGAGCGCGCCGGAAATCGACGGCTTGCTGGAAGGCGGCGTGCCCATCGTGTTCGATGGTCACTACGTGGGCGCGGTCGGCGTCTCGGGCGTGAAATCGGCGGAAGATGCGCAAATCGCGAAAGCGGGCATTGCCGCTCTGACGGCCTGAGTAGTAGCCGCAGTTGCAGAACCAGCCGCCCCGCGCAAGCCGGGCGGCTTTTTTCATGGGGCGCAGGTTTTATGCTGCTGCGCAAAAAAATGCCGGAGCTTCTGTATTTTCTTCCTTGTGGAAAAGCTTCCTTTTGGTTATAATTCAAAGGTTTAGCCAATCACACATATACCGTAGCGACTACCCATCCCCTCATTCAAAATGACCGTTGAAACACCCTGAGTGCATCTGGCTCGGGTAGCTAGGCGGTCGGTCTGACGTGGCGCAGCTACGGTAACTTTATCAGGAGTTGCCCTTGCCGCCATTTTTTTCTGGCCCTGCCGTTCCAGCCATATTAGCGCTTGCTGATGGAACGATCTTTAAAGGTTTTTCGATCGGTGCCGCCGGTCATACCACGGGTGAGGTTGTTTTCAACACCTCCATGACCGGGTATCAGGAAATCCTTACCGACCCAAGCTATTGCCGCCAGATGGTCACCCTGACCTATCCCCATATCGGCAATACAGGCGTCAATCCGGAAGACGTCGAATCTTCCAAGGTTCACGCCGCTGGCCTCATCATCCGCGATCTGCCATTGCTGGCATCCAATTTCCGTTCCACCCTCTCCCTGTCCGACTACCTGAAAGCTGAAAATATCGTCGCCATCGCCGGCATCGATACACGCAAGCTCACGCGCATCCTGCGTGAAAAAGGTGCGCAGGGCGGCGCCATCCTGGTGGGCACGCAAGGCAACGAGCCATCCGCCGCGCAAGCGCTGGAACTGGCCCGCTCCTTCCCCGGCCTGGCCGGCATGGACCTGGCCAAGGTAGTGTCAAGCAAGGACGCCTACGAGTACCGCGAAACGGAATGGACCCTCGGTGCAGGCTACGGCCAGCTGGCCGATGCCGATGCGAAATACCACGTGGTCGCCTTCGACTACGGCGTCAAGCGCAACATCCTGCGCATGCTGACGGCGCGCGGCTGCAAAGTCACCGTGCTGCCGGCGCAAGCGACGGCCGCCGACGCCCTGGCGTTGAACCCGGACGGCATCTTCCTGTCGAACGGTCCCGGCGATCCGGAACCATGCGACTACGCGATTGCCGCGACGAAAGAGCTGATCGAGAAGGGCATCCCGACCTTCGGCATCTGCCTGGGCCACCAGATCATGGCCATCGCTTCCGGCGCGAAAACCTTGAAGATGAAGTTCGGCCACCACGGCGCCAACCACCCGGTGCAAGACCTGGAAACGAAACAGGTCCTGATTACCTCGCAAAACCACGGTTTCGCCGTTGACGCGGCAACTCTGCCCGCGAACTGCCGCGTGACCCATGAATCGCTGTTCGACGGTTCCCTGCAGGGCTTTGCCCGCACGGACAAGCCGGCCTTCTGCTTCCAGGGCCACCCTGAAGCGTCGCCGGGCCCGATGGATGTTGCTTACCTGTTTGACCGCTTCATCAACTTGATGGCTGCGGAGGAGAAAAAGAAAAATGCCTAAACGTTTAGATATCAAAAGTATTCTGATTATTGGCGCTGGCCCGATCGTGATCGGCCAGGCCTGCGAATTCGATTATTCCGGCGCGCAAGCGTGCAAGGCCCTGCGCGAAGAGGGCTACAAAGTCATCCTGGTCAACAGCAACCCTGCGACCATCATGACCGACCCGGAAATGGCCGACGTCACCTACATCGAACCGATCACCTGGTCTGTGGTCGAGCGCATCATCGCCAAGGAGCGTCCTGACGCGATCCTGCCGACGATGGGCGGCCAGACGGCGCTGAACTGCGCGCTGGACCTGTTCAACAATGGCGTGCTGGCGAAATACAACGTCGAGCTGATCGGCGCGTCGCCGGAAGCCATCGACAAGGCGGAAGACCGTTCCAAGTTCAAGGACGCGATGACCAAGATCGGCCTCGGTTCGGCACGTTCCGGCGTGGCGCACTCGATGGAAGAATCGTGGGCCGTGCAGCGCACCCTGGGCTTCCCGACCATCATCCGTCCATCGTTCACCATGGGCGGTTCCGGCGGCGGCATCGCCTACAACGAAGAAGAATTCGAAACCATCTGCAAGCGCGGCCTGGAAGCATCGCCGACGAAAGAGCTGCTGATCGAAGAGTCGTTGCTGGGCTGGAAAGAGTACGAGATGGAAGTGGTGCGCGACAAGGCGGACAACTGCATCATCATCTGCTCGATCGAAAACCTCGACCCGATGGGCGTGCACACGGGCGACTCCATCACGGTAGCGCCTGCGCAAACCCTGACGGACAAGGAATACCAGATCATGCGCAATGCCTCGCTGGCAGTGCTGCGCGAGATCGGCGTCGACACCGGTGGCTCGAACGTGCAATTCTCGATCAACCCCGTCGATGGCCGCATGATCGTCATCGAGATGAATCCGCGCGTATCGCGTTCGTCGGCCCTGGCATCGAAAGCGACAGGCTTCCCGATCGCCAAGATCGCCGCCAAGCTGGCCGTCGGTTTCACGCTGGACGAGCTGCGCAATGAAATCACGGGCGGCGCCACGCCGGCATCGTTCGAGCCTTCGATCGATTACGTCGTCACCAAGATCCCCCGTTTCACGTTCGAGAAATTCCCCACCGCCGACCACCACCTGACGACGCAGATGAAATCCGTCGGCGAAGTGATGGCGATTGGCCGTACCTTCCAGGAATCGTTCCAGAAAGCCCTGCGCGGCCTGGAAGTGGGCGTGGACGGCATGAACGAAAAGACCAAGGACCGCGAAAAGATCGAAGAAGAACTGGGTGAGCCTGGTCCTGAGCGCATCTGGTACGTGGGCGACGCGTTTGCCCAGGGTTTCACCCTGGAAGAAGTGCACCAGCTGACCAAGATCGACCCATGGTTCCTGATCCAGATCAAGGAAATCGTCGACCTGGAACTGTGGCTCGATACGCAGAAGCTGGAAAACCTGGACAAGAACACCCTGTACAAGCTGAAACAGAAGGGCTTCTCGGACCGCCGCCTGGGCTTTTTGCTGCAGACATCGGACTCTGCCATCCGCGCCAAGCGGCATGAACTGAATATCCGTCCCGTCTACAAGCGCGTCGACACCTGCGCGGCGGAATTTTCGACCGACACGGCGTACATGTATTCCACGTACGACGAAGAGTGCGAATCGAACCCGACCGACAAGAAAAAGATCATGGTATTGGGCGGTGGCCCGAACCGTATCGGCCAGGGTATCGAATTTGACTATTGCTGCGTCCACGCTGCCCTCGCCATGCGCGAAGACGGCTACGAAACCATCATGGTCAACTGCAACCCGGAAACCGTGTCGACCGACTATGACACGTCCGACCGCCTGTACTTCGAATCGCTGACCCTGGAAGACGTGCTGGAAATCGTCGCCATCGAAAAACCGGTGGGCGTGATCGTGCAGTACGGCGGCCAGACGCCATTGAAACTGGCGCTGGACCTGGAAGCGAATGGCGTGCCGATCATCGGCACCTCGCCCGACATGATCGATGCGGCCGAAGACCGCGAGCGCTTCCAGCAGATGCTGCACACGCTGGAACTGCGCCAGCCGCCTAACCGCACCGCGCGCACGGAAGCCGACGCCCTGGCGCTGGCGCAGGAAATCGGCTACCCGCTGGTCGTGCGTCCATCGTACGTGCTGGGCGGCCGCGCCATGGAAATCGTCCACGAGCAACGCGACCTCGAGCGCTACATGCGCGAAGCCGTCAAGGTTTCGCACGATTCGCCGGTGCTGCTGGACCGCTTCCTGAACGACGCCATCGAGTGCGACGTCGATTGCATCTCCGACGGCGAAACGACCTTCATCGGCGGCGTGATGGAGCACATCGAACAGGCTGGCGTCCACTCGGGCGACTCGGCTTGCTCCTTGCCGCCATACTCGCTGTCGCAAGAAACCATTGATGAACTGAAACGCCAGACGGCGCTGATGGCCAAGGGCTTGAACGTGGTCGGCCTGATGAACGTGCAGTTCGCGATCCAGAAGCAAGAGATCGATGGCGAAATGAAAGACGTCGTCTTCGTGCTGGAAGTAAACCCGCGCGCTTCGCGCACCGTGCCTTTCGTCTCGAAAGCCACGGGTCTGCAGCTGGCGAAGATTGCCGCGCGCTGCATGGTCGGCCAGTCGCTGGCGTCGCAAGGCATCACGCAGGAAGTCGTGCCGCCATATTTCAGCGTCAAGGAAGCCGTGTTCCCGTTCGTCAAGTTCCCGGGCGTGGACACCATCCTCGGCCCTGAAATGAAATCGACGGGCGAAGTGATGGGCGTGGGCCTGACCTTCGGCGAAGCGTTTGTGAAATCGCAACTGGGCGCTGGCGTGAACCTGCCAAAATCGGGCAAGGTCTTCATCAGCGTGAAAGCGTCGGACAAGCCGCGCGCCGTGCAAGTGGCGCGTGACCTGGTCGAGTCCGGTTTCACCGTGGTTGCCACCAAGGGCACGGCCGCCGTGATCGCTGCCGCCGGCATCGCCGTCACGCCAGTGAACAAGGTGATCGAAGGCCGTCCGCACGTGGTCGACATGATCAAGAACCATGAAATCGTGCTGGTGATCAACACCGTGGAAGAAAAACGCAGCGCCATCGTCGATTCGCGGGCCATCCGCACGTCGGCCCTGGCGTCGCGCGTGACGACCTACACCACCATCGCCGGCGCGGAAGCTGCCGTCGAGGGCATCCGTCACCTCGATGAGCTGCGTGTGTACGATCTGCAAGGCCTGCACAAGACCCTGCAGCAAGCATAGTCCGCGTGTCATTTGCAGTGGCCGCCGTTAGGCGGTACACTGCATGCTTATCAACCACAGAGTTCCGTGCAGAGCAGCGCGCGGCCTCTGTGGTTTTCACTTGGTAAGGCCGTTAAACGTGGCAACACGCTGCAACGGCGCCGATAACTAGCAGATAGTAGAGATAACATGACCTCAGTCCCATTGACCAAATACGGCGCAGAACTCCTGAAGGAAGAGCTGCATCATTTGAAGACCAAGGAACGCCGCATCGTCATCGATGCGATCGCCGAAGCGCGTTCGCATGGCGACCTGTCGGAAAACGCCGAATATGACGCCGCCAAGGAGCGCCAGGCGTTCGTCGAAGGCCGCATCGCCGAACTCGAAGGCAAGCTGGGTGCGGCACAGATCATCGACCCGACCGCGCTGGACGCGGAAGGCCGCGTGGTGTTTGCCTCGACCGTGAACCTGGAAGACCTGGAATCGGGCCAGAAAGTCACGTACCAGATCGTCGGCCTCGATGAAGCGGACCTGAAAATGAACAAGGTGTCCGTCACGTCCCCGATCGCCCGCGCGCTGATCGGCAAGTACGCCGGCGACGTGGTGGAAGTGCAGGCGCCGTCCGGCCCGCGCGAATACGAAATCCTGGAAGTGCTGTACATCTGATGCTGGGCCGCCTGCGCATCCTCGTTGCCACCCTGTGGGCCGGCAGCCTGTGGACCATCGGCTTCATCGTCGCGCCCACCCTGTTCGGCACTCTCAGCGACCGCGTGCTGGCAGGCAATATCGCCGGCAGCATGTTCCGTGCCGAAGCGTGGCTGTCCATCGCTTGCGCGCTGATACTGCTGGCCCTGCTGCAATGGGCCCCTGGCGCGCTGGAACCGAAGCGCCGGCGCCTTTTGGGTGCGCTGGTGCTGTCGATGCTGGTGTGTGCGCTGCTCAACCATTTCGGCATTTCGCCGCTGATGGCCGAACTCAAGGCGCAAGCGCAGGGTGCATCTGGCATCATGGACGAAGCCATGCGCAGCCGTTTCGGCATGCTGCATGGCGTGTCGACCGTGATCTTCGCCGTGCAGAGTTTGCTGGCGGGCGTGCTGATCTGGAAACAGCAGTAATTTTTTGACCCGAGAAGCAAAAAAAATCCGGGGTCAGACCTTGAGGGCCTGACCCCGGCCTTTGCTGTCTGGGTTATGGTAATAAAAAAGCCGTAGGTCGGATTAGTGGCGCCCTGGCGCCGCGTAATCCGACAAATGCCGTCATGGTAATAAAAAAAGCGGAGCAGGGAAGATCCCGTGCTCCGCTTCTTGTTTCAACAGCCTTGCGGATGTTGAACAACAGGCTTACTTGCTGCCCAGTGCGCTTTTCTTGGCGCTCTTCTGACGTGGCTTGGCACGCTTGATGGAACCGCCTTCGGTAACGCGCTCATTGCCCTTGATCATGACTTTCGTCACGCTCGGGCGCTTGGTGCCGCTGGCGCTGGCCTTGACGATGGTCACTTCGCGCATGCCTTTGCCGGCGCTGACCTTCTCCTTAACCACTTCTTTTTTCGGACGGTAGATTACCAGCAGTTTGCCAATATGTTGTACCGGGGCGGCGCCGAGATTGCCGCAAATCGTATCGTACATTCCAACGCGGGCTTCGCGGTCGTCACCGAACACGCGGACTTTAATCAGGCCGTGCGAATCCAGGCCAAGGTCGATCTCTTTGAGGACAGCAGGTGTCAAGCCCGCTTCGCCAATGATGACGATAGGCTTCAGCGCGTGTGCTTCGGCGCGCAGTGCGCTGCGCTCTACGGGTGTAAGTTTTAGCATAATAATATTTAGTAATTCCCTTAAAAGCAGTATTCTACGCGAATGGCAAAGAAGAAATTAAACAAAAACTGGTTGCACGACCACATAAATGATCCTTATGTGAAGTTGGCGCAAAAAGAGGGCTACCGCGCCCGGGCAGCATACAAGCTGAAAGAAATCGATGAAGACGAGAAACTGATCAAACCTGGCCAGGTGATCGTCGACCTGGGCTGCACTCCTGGCAGCTGGGCCCAGTACACACGGCGCAAGCTGGCCGGCAAGGACGGCGGCGGGGTCAATGGTACCCTGATTGGCCTGGACATGCTGGAAATGGAGCCGATCGCCGATTTCCACTTCATCCAGGGCGACTTCCGCGAAGCGCGCGTGCTGCGCCAGCTGGAAGTGGTGTTGCAAGGGCGCAAAGTGGATCTGGTCCTGTCGGACATGGCGCCCAACCTGTCGGGCATCGCCACGGCGGATGCGGCGCGCATGGAACACTTGATCGACCTGGCCATCGAATTTTCGCAACTGCATTTGAAACCGTCCGGCGTGCTGCTGGTGAAATGTTTTAAAGACATGGGTTTCAGCCAGATCGTGGAGAAATTCCGCGCCGAATTCAAGGTCGTGGTGCAGAAAAAGCCGAAGGCCAGCCGCGATAAATCCTCGGAAATCTTCCTGATGGGACGTGGAATCAAGAATCCGATCAAAAATGCCGTGGAAGACGATGATTCCGCTCTTGATATTTAAGGCGTAATCCGCACATGGGAACGAGAAGTGCAGTGGCGGCGATGGCATAAAAGCCTAAATTGTTTATACTGCATTTTTTTGCGTGAACGCGATTTTTTCGCGCGCACGGATCGGCGGGCTTTGGCACGGCCCGCTTATTGCGAGTAAAATCGTGTTTCTAGCTATAGGTAAAGAGATGCGCACTGCATCCAAGGAGTCTTCGTGAATAACATGTTTTCCAAATCTGCCATCTGGGTAGTCGTATTGCTGCTGTTGTTCATGCTGTTCAAGCAATTCGACAGTCATGGCGCCACAGGCGGCAGCAAGGCCATCGCTTATTCCGATTTGCTGGATGAAGTCAAAGCCAAGCGCGTCAAGGATGTCGTGATCGAAGGTTCGTCGATCACCGCCAAGCTGATGGACGACACCAAGGTGCGTACCACCGCCACCAGCCTCGACAAGGGTCTGATCGGCGACTTGCGCGACAATGGCGTACATTTTGATGTGCGTCCGCCTGAGGAAGCGTCGTTCCTGCAACAAATTTTTGTTTCCTGGTTCCCCATGCTGCTGTTGATCGGCGTCTGGGTCTTCTTCATGCGCCAGATGCAAGGCGGCGGCAAGGGCGGGGCATTCTCGTTCGGCAAGTCGAAGGCGCGCATGATGGATGAAGCCAGCAACACCGTCACCTTCGCCGATGTCGCCGGTTGCGACGAAGCGAAAGAAGAAGTCAACGAAGTGGTCGACTTCCTCAAGGATCCAAGCAAATTCCAGAAACTGGGCGGCCGCATTCCCCGCGGCGTGCTGATGGTCGGTCCTCCTGGCACGGGTAAAACCCTGCTGGCGCGCGCCATCGCCGGCGAAGCCAAGGTGCCGTTCTTCTCGATTTCCGGTTCCGACTTCGTGGAAATGTTCGTCGGCGTGGGTGCCTCCCGCGTGCGCGACATGTTCGAAAACGCGAAAAAGCATTCGCCATGCATCATCTTCATCGATGAGATCGACGCTGTCGGCCGCCACCGCGGTGCTGGCATGGGCGGCGGCAATGACGAGCGCGAACAGACCTTGAACCAGTTGCTGGTCGAGATGGATGGTTTTGAAGCGAACTCCGGCGTGATCGTCGTGGCCGCCACCAACCGCGCCGACGTGCTCGACAAAGCGCTGCTGCGTCCGGGCCGTTTCGACCGTCAGGTGTCCGTCGGCTTGCCCGATATCCGCGGCCGTGAACAGATCTTGAACGTGCACATGCGCAAAGTACCTATCGGTACCGACGTGAAGGCCGATATCCTGGCCCGTGGCACCCCTGGTTTCTCGGGCGCGGACCTGGCCAACCTGGTCAACGAGGCAGCCCTGTTTGCGGCACGCCGCAGCAAGCGCCTGGTGGAAATGATCGACTTCGAAGATGCGAAAGACAAGATCTACATGGGTCCTGAGCGTAAATCGATGATCATCCGCGAGGAAGAGCGCCGCAATACGGCTTACCATGAGTCCGGTCACGCCGTTGTCGCCAAGCTGCTGCCGAAGGCTGATCCCGTGCATAAAGTGACGATCATGCCGCGCGGCTGGGCCCTGGGCCTGACGTGGCAGCTGCCGGAACATGACAACTTGTCCGCCTACAAGGACAAGATGCTGGAAGAAATTTCCATCCTGTTCGGCGGCCGTATCGCCGAAGAGATTTTCGTGGGACAAATGTCCACCGGCGCGTCGAACGACTTCTCGCGTGCCACCAAGCTGGCCCGTTCCATGGTGACCCGCTTCGGCATGTCCGACAGCATGGGCGTGATGGTGTACGAAGACAGCGAAAATGAAGGTTTCTTCGGTGGCGCCACGAAGACGATCTCGGAAGCGACCCAGCAAAAGGTCGATGCTGAAATCCGCAACATTCTCGACAAGCAATATGCCCTGGCGCGCAAGCTGCTGGAAAGTAATCGCGACAAGGTCGAAATGATGACGAAAGCCTTGCTGGAATGGGAAACCATAGATGCCGAGCAAATCAATGACATCATGGCCGGCCTGGAACCGCGTCCACCGAAAGTCATTCCGCCACGCCGCAATGCGGGCGACAACGGCACGGGCGGCATTTCGCCGAACGTGACGGCGCCAGCCTGATAGTGGCCGCCCCCTGACTGGTGGCGTGCGGTAGAAAGGGTAAGGAGCGATCCTTGCCCTTTTTCGTTGGCGCGCCAGTTTTTTCCTGACGACTAAAAAGATTTACATGCGACACTATTTGCAATTCGGCCGCTTCGGCTTCAACCTGCAGGGCACGCAGGCGCTGGTGATGGGCATCCTGAACATCACGCCGGACTCGTTTTCCGATGCAGGCCAGTATCAGCACCTGGAATTTGCCCTGTCGCGCGCCGAGCAGATGATGCTTGATGGCGCCGACATCATCGATATCGGCGGCGAATCGAGCCGGCCCGGCGCGCCGCCGCTGCCCCTGCAGGACGAGCTTGCGCGCGTCATGCCGGTGCTGTACGCCCTGCGCGACTGCGGCAAGCCCCTGTCCGTCGACACCTACAAGCCGGAAGTGATGCGCGAAGCCATCCTGGCCGGTGCCGACATGATCAACGATATCAATGGTTTCCGCGCCCCGGGCGCCATCGAGGCGGTGCAGGGCAGCGATTGCGCGCTGTGCATCATGCACATGCAAAGCGTGCCGGAAACCATGCAGGACCGGCCCCAGTACGAGGACGTGGTGCGCGAAGTCATCGATTTCCTGCGCGAACGCGTCGATACCTTGACGGCGGCGGGCATCGAGCGCGAACGCCTGTGCATCGACCCAGGCTTTGGTTTCGGCAAGACGGTGGAGCAGAATTACGCCTTGCTGCGCGCCACGCGCCAGCTGCGCAGCGAGCTGGGCTTGCCTGTGCTGGCAGGCCTGTCGCGCAAGTCAATGGTCGGCGCCGTGACGGGACGTCCCGTCGAGCAGCGCCTGGCCGGCAGCATCGGCGGCGCCCTTGCCGCGGTAGCGCAAGGCGCGGAAATTGTTCGTGTGCATGATGTGGCTGAAACCGTCGATGCGCTGAAGGTCTGGCGCATGGCGCACTGAGATTGTAAGATTTAATATAAACAACAAAAAGAGAACACTATGACGCGTAAATATTTTGGCACCGATGGCATCCGTGGCCTGGTGGGCGTGGCGCCGATCACGCCCGATTTTGTGATGCGCCTCGGCTACGCGGCCGGCACGGTGCTGGCCAAGTCGCAGGGCAGCAAGGTGCGCCCGACGGTGCTGATCGGCAAGGACACGCGTATTTCCGGCTACATGCTGGAAGCGGCGCTGGAGGCGGGCCTGTCGGCCGCCGGCGTGGACGTGATGCTGGCCGGTCCCATGCCGACCCCGGCCATCGCCTACCTGACGCGCGCGCTGCGCCTGTCGGCGGGCGTGGTCATTTCCGCCTCGCACAATCCCTATCAGGACAATGGCATCAAGTTCTTTTCCGGCCAGGGCACAAAATTGCCCGACAGCGTGGAGCTGGAAATCGAAGCGGCGCTCGACGCGCCGATGGCGTGCGTACCGTCGGAAAAGCTGGGCCGCGCCAAGCGCCTCGACGATGCGCAGGGCCGGTACATCGAATTTTGCAAAAGCACCTTCCCGAACGAGCTGGACCTGCGTGGCCTGAAGATCGTCGTCGATTGCGCGCATGGCGCCGCCTACCATATCGCGCCCCATGTGTTCCATGAACTGGGTGCGGAAGTCATCGCCATCGGCAACAAGCCGGACGGCTTCAACATCAACGCAGGCTTTGGCGCCACGGCAACGGCCGCCATGGCCGCCGCCGTCGTCGAGCACGGCGCCGATCTCGGCATCGCCCTCGACGGCGATGCGGACCGCCTGATCATGTGCGACGCCAATGGCCGCCTGTATAACGGCGACGAATTGCTGTACGTGATGGTCAAGGATCGCCTGGCGACTGGCCCCGTGGCGGGCGCCGTCGGAACGTTGATGACCAATATGGCGCTGGAAGTGCTGTTCAAGCAGCAGGGCATCGGCTTTGCCCGCGCCAAGGTAGGCGACCGCTACGTGCTGGAAGTCATGAAGGAAAAGGGCTGGACATTGGGCGGCGAAGGTTCCGGCCATTTGCTGTGCCTGGACAAGCACACGACGGGCGACGGCATCGTTTCCTCGCTGCAGGTCTTGTCCGCGCTCAAGCGCAGCGGCCAGAGCCTGGAGCAGTGCCTGTCTGAACTGGTGCTGTTCCCGCAAACCCTGATCAACCTGCGCGTGGCGCCCGGTTTCGACTGGCAGAAAAATGCCGCCATGGTGGCCGAGAAGGAGCAGGTTGAAGCGGAACTGGGCGACACTGGCCGCGTACTGATCCGTGCTTCCGGCACGGAACCGCTGATCCGCGTGATGGTGGAAGCCAAGGACAAGGACAAGGCCGAGTCGATGGCGCGCCGCATTGCCGATAAAGTGGCTGCGTAAAGGCAAGCGCCGATAGTTATTTCCATCTAATTCGTCTATGGCAATTGACGAAATTGGGTGGGGGCGTTATTATCTTGTCTTCGGAGTGTGGCGCAGCCCGGTAGCGCACCTGGTTTGGGACCAGGGGGTCCAAGGTTCGAATCCTTGTACTCCGACCAAAGTCATCAGCGGGCTGTCAGAAATGACAGCCCGTTTTCTATTCCGCGCCAGCATTTCATTGCGGGCGCGCATGGATTAAAATACTGCACCTTTCCGCCCATCGTTCAACGGATAGGACAACGGTCTTCTAAACCGTGAATGGGGGTTCGATTCCCTCTGGGCGGACCAGTTTCATGCTGGCCCTTTCTCTGCGCACCGGTTCACGGCTGCGCAAACAATACCTCACTGAGCAGATACAGCAGCGGCAGCGCACACAGCAGCGCGGAGCCCAGCGACAGCATTTTCTTGCTGGCCAGGCGCGCCAGGCGCAGCCGTTCGCGGACGGGCAAATGCTGGCGCGGCCCGCCGCGTGCGCGTGGCGGGTATGGTGGTTCGTGCATACTGGCTCCCTGGCGAGATGGATGATGCCATCGAGCATAGCGAGCATGGCCGAAACGCGGTGTAAAGAGTCGCTGGCGTGCCGCAAACGGGGCGTAAAAATGCGCGGGCGTAGGCAGACGGCACCGGCGCAGGCGCGCCGGTGCCGTATTGACGATGCTTACTTTGCCTGGCGGCGGCGCGCCATCCAGCCCAGCACGCCGAGGCCGGCGAGCAGCATGGCATAGGTTTCCGGTTCGGGAATCGCGGAAACATAGGCGCGGTAATTGCTCAGGTCCTTGGGCAGGCCCGCCACCGTGAAGGTGCTGCCGGCGGCCAGCGGCGCGGCCCAGTGGAAGACCAGCTCGCCCTGGCCGAAGTGGATGGCCAGGTAATCGTAGGCGGCCGCGCTGGTGAAGGAATTGACGCCGCCGCCTGCCGCCGCCGAGCTGCCTGCCGTGCAGCCCGAGGTGGCGCTGTCGCAATAGGAGACGGCCGCGCCCAGGCTGGTGCCGAAGACACCATTGATATAGCCCTGGATGTCGGTGGGGCTTTGCGGCGTGAGATTGCCGTCATAGTATTTCACCATCAGCGCCGGTGACGGGGTATAGGTCACGGCGCTGCCGTCGATGATGAAACCGCTGGCCGGTCCCACGTCCACCCATGTGGCGGCCTGCGCCGCACCAGCCATGAGCGTCACGGCGGCCAGCATGGATGCCCGTGTGGCAATGCTTGTTATGCTTTTCATGAAAATCCCCTTTTTTTATTGCAGTCATTTCACCGTCTCAGGGCGCGCTCCTTCCTGTCGAGGAGGTCATCCCGTCGCCCGGCTGCCTGTGCGTGAGTACGCATATGCAAGCTTACTCTTGATGTAAACTAATACAATTTAAATAATACTATTGGTAATATTGATAATATCGAGCGCGGCTATGCACAGCCTGCTATGGCGCGGTGTATGGCGGGGCGGGAGCGGCGTGCTGGACGGTGTATGCCGGCCGCGCACGCAGGGCAGCGGAGGGAAGCGAAGCTTAGTCGGGGTTGTTGCTGACGCCAAACAGGCGATCCTTGGCATTGAGCAGTTTCTGCACCTTGGCGCCCATCTTCATCAGCTGCGCCATCGATTCGGGCGACAGGCGCTGCAAGTCGTCGAACCAGGTATTGGCCAGGTCGACCAGTTCATACATTTCACGCATGCGTTCCTGCGCGTATTGATCCACCGGTTCCGTGGCCGGCGCCAGCAGTGATTCGCGCAGCACCGTCAGCGTGGGCGCCACTTCGCGGCGGCGGCGCTCGGCGGCCACCACGCGGAAGATTTGCCACACATCGCCCAGCGAGGAAAAATACTCGCGCCGGTCGCCCGGAATGCGCGACTGGCGGATCAGGCCCCAGCCTTGCAATTCCTTCAGGCCGATGCTCACGTTCGAGCGCGAAAAACTCAGGTGCTCCGCGATTTCGTCCGCATGCAGCGGGTGCTCGGCAACAAACAACAGGGCGTAGACCTGTCCCACCGTGCGGTTGAAGCCCCAGCGGCTGCCCATCTCGCCAAAGTGGCTGACGAAGGTCAGGATCAGCGGCGTCATTTGGATGTGTTGAGTTTTCATAAGTATTTGAATTTTTTCACGGCATACTGGCGGGGTCAATTGATATATGTCATGTTTCGCAGTATTATACAAAATATCGAATTTACAGAAATCTCTGAAAACTCAAAAAGTATACAGATGCATACCACGCCATTGTCCTTGCCCCGCTTTCTCCTTCCCCGTGTTGCCAGCCTGGTGCAAGGGGGCGCCGCCTTGCTGTGGCTGCCGCAAGCGGCCTTGCTGGCCTGGGCCGTGCAAGCCATGCAGGGCGGTGCCGGCTGGCGTGCCGCGCTGGTGCCGGCGGCCGGCGTGCTGCTGCTGGGCGTGCTGCGCGCCGTGTGCGAAGCGTGGGGCGCACGGCGCATGTATGCGGCGGCGCGCGCGCACTTGTCCACCTTGCGGGCCCAAGTGGCGCAGGCGCTGGCGCGCCGTTCGCCGCTGGACCGCCAGCGCGCCCAGTCGGGCCAGGCGGCCAGCGTCATGGCCGAGCAGGCCGAGACGATCGTGCCCTACCTGGTGCGCTACAAGCCGGCGCGCTGGAAAGTGCTGATCGTGCCGCTGGTGATCCTCGCCGTGGTGGCGCCCCTGTCGTGGATCGCCGCCCTGATCCTGTTCATCGCCGCCCCCCTGATTCCCGTCTTCATGGCCCTCGTCGGCATGGGCGCGCAGGCGGCCAGCCGCGCGCAGATGGTGGAAATGGGCGGCATGAATGCCTTCCTGCTGGACCGCCTGCGCGGCCTGGCCACCCTGCGCGCGCTGGACGCCGTCGACGCCACCGCCGAACGCCTGGATGCCTCGTCGCAATCCGTGCGCCGCCGCACGATGGTGGTGTTGCGCATCGCCTTTCTGTCATCCGCCGTGCTGGAACTGTTTTCCGCGCTCGGTGTCGCCATGGTGGCGGCCTTCATCGGCTTTTCCCTGCTGGGCAGCATCCATTTCGGCACCTGGGGCCGCGAGCTGAGCCTGGGGCAGGGCTTGTTCATCCTGCTGCTGGCGCCCGCGTTCTTCGAGCCGCTGCGCGAACTGGCCGCCGTCTGGCACGACAAGGCGGCCGGCGAAGCGGGTCTTGCCGGCCTGCACGACCTGGCCGACGGCGGCGTGCCCTTGCCTGGCGCCGAAGTGGCGGCCGCCGCCGTGTCCCCCGCCGCCATGGCCCAGGCGGCGGCGCCCGCCGTCGATATCCGGCAACTGCGTTTTGCCCATCCCGGCGAAGCGCCCGTGTTCGACGGTTTCGACTTGACGGTAGGCCCCGGCGAGCACGTGGCCCTGCTGGGCGCCAGCGGCGCGGGCAAGACTACCTTGCTGTCGCTGCTGGCCGGGCTGCTGCCCGCCAGCGGCGGCGACATCCGTATCGGCGGCGTGCGCCTGAACGACAGCACGGTCAACACCTTGCGCCAGCGCATGGCCTGGATGGGCCAGCGTCCGCACGTGTTTGCCGCCTCCGTCAGCCAGAACGTGACCCTGGGCCGCACAGGCGCCACCGCCGCGCAAGTGACGCAGGCGCTGCACCTGGCCGACCTGGCTGCCGTGGCGCAGGCGCAGCCGGCCGTCATGCTCAGCGATGGCGGCCAGGGCCTGTCCGGTGGCGAAGCCGTGCGCCTGGCGCTGGCCCGCGTGGCCCTGCATCCGCATGCGGACTTGCTGCTGGTCGATGAGCCGACGGCCCACCTGGACAGCGAAACGGCGGCGCGCGTCACGGATGCCCTGCTGGCCCTGGCCAGGGGCAAGACAATGCTTGTTGCCACGCACGACCCCGTGCTGGCCAGCCGCCTGCAGCGCACGCTGCTGGTCGATGCCCGGCCGAGTCATCAGGAAGAAGCGGCGGTGCGCGCATGAACATTTCGCTCGCCTTGAACCCTGTGCTGCGGCAGTTGCTGCTGGCCCAGCCGGGCAAGCTGATCGGCGGCGCCATGCTGGCCGCCCTGACGGTGCTGGCCGGCATGGCCTTGCTGGGACTGTCCGGCTGGTTCATCACGGCCACCTCGGTTGCCGGGCTGCACGCTTCGACGGCCATCGTGTTTGATGTCTTCGGCCCATCGGCCGGCATCCGTTTGCTGGCCATCGGCCGCACGGGGTCGCGCTATGCGGAACGGCTGGTCACGCATGACGCCACGTTTGCCGCGCTGGCCAGCATCCGCGTGCAGCTGTTCCGTGGCTGGTCGCGCCCGGAAGCGGCCAGCCGTTTGCTGCGCCAGCCCGCCAAACTGCTGTTCCGCCTGACGGCCGATATCGACGCGCTTGAATCGCTGTACCTGCGCCTGCTGGTGCCCGCCTTCACGGCCCTGTGCGCCGCCTTGCTGGCGGGCGTGGCGCTGGGCGTAATGCAGTGGCAGCTGGGCGTGGGCCTGGCCGTGTGGCTGCTGGCCGCCGGCGGCGGCATCAGCTGGATCGTGGCGCGGCGTGCGCGCCGTCCCGCCATCGTACGCTCGCGCGCCATTGAAAAGCTGCGCTCGGGCAGCATCGACCTGGTGGCGGGCCAGACCGACCTGGTGATGGCCGGGCGCATCGACGCCCAATGCGCCGCGCTGGCCCGGATCGACCAGTCGCTGGCGCAGGCCGACCTTGCCTTGCAGCGCCTGGAAACTTCCGCCGGCGCCGCATATGGCGTGGCCGGCAGCGTGACCCTGGCCGGCGTGCTGCTGGCCGTGGCCGCGCTGGTGCAGCAGCAGGCGCTGGACCTGCCGCTGGCGGCCCTGGCCCTGCTGATCGCCCTGACGGCCGTCGAGCCGTTTGCCGGACTGCGCCGTGGCGCGCTGGAAGCGGGCCGCATGCTGCTGGCCATGCGCCGCCTGGCGCCGCGCCTCGATGGCAGGCAACAGCCTGCATCGTGCATCGGGACGGCACCGGGCCTGCACCTGGAACACGTCAGCGCCGCGCATGCGGGCAGCCAGGTGGCCATCCTGCACGACATCTCGCTGCACATCGGCGAGGGCGAGCGCGTGGCCTTGATCGGCCCCAGCGGCGCGGGCAAGTCGACCTTGCTGGCCATTGCCGCGCGCGAACTGGCGCCGCTGGCGGGCAAGGTGCATGCGGGCCGCGCCTGTCTGTTCACGCAGAAAACGGAGCTGTTCCAGGACAGCCTGCGCGACAACCTGCGCCTGGCCGACCCGACCGCCAGCGACGCGCGCCTGTGGGACGCGCTGCACGCTGCCGGCCTGGACGAGGAAGTGCGCGCGTTTGCGGGCGGCCTGGACACCATGCTGGGCGAGGGCGGCCTGGGCCTGTCCGGCGGGCAGGCGCGCCGGTTGGCGCTGGCGCGCCTGTTCCTGCACGCATCGAACGTGTGGCTGCTGGACGAGGCGACAGAGGCGCTCAATGCGCAGACGGCGGTTGACGTCCTGCAGCGCCTGCGCGCGCGCAGTGAAGGGCGCAGCTTGCTGATCGCAACCCACTTGCGGCGCGAGGCGGCGCTGGCGGACCGGCTGGTGACATTGCGCGACGGCCGCATTGCCGGCGACGCACGGCGCGGTACGCCAGCCTTCGAGGCGGCACTGGCGCGATTGCGCAACGATTGAAGAAGAACAGGGGAGACGCAGGCGGCGCTGCCTGACAGCTTTACAACACCGGCGCCAATCGAACAGCATCAGATAGATACCAAGTTTACAATTACAGTAGGGAAACACCAAGGAAATCATATGGACTTCGATATTGTCGCTTTATCCAGACTGCAGTTCGCGCTGACAGCTCTGTACCACTTTATATTTGTTCCGCTGACGATAGGCCTGTCAGTGCTGCTCGCCATCATGGAGACGGTCTACGTGATGACGAACCGTCCCATCTGGCGCGACATGACCAAGTTCTGGGGTGTCTTGTTCGGCATCAACTTCGCCATGGGCGTGGCGACGGGCATCGTCATGGAATTCCAGTTCGGCATGAACTGGAGCTACTACAGCCATTATGTGGGCGACATTTTCGGCGCGCCGCTGGCCATTGAAGGCTTGATGGCCTTCTTCCTGGAAGCGACCTTCGTCGGCCTGTTTTTCTTTGGCTGGGACAAGCTGTCGAAGCGCGGCCACCTGGTCACCACCTGGCTGGTGGCCATCGGCTCGAACTTCTCGGCCCTGTGGATCCTGATCGCCAACGGCTGGATGCAAAATCCCGTCGGCGCGGCCTTCAATCCGCAGACCATGCGCATGGAAGTGAGCGATTTCGGCGCCGTGCTGACGAATCCCGTGGCACAGGCGAAATTCGTCCACACGGTATCGGCCGGCTATACGGCGGCGGCCGTGTTCGTGCTGGGTATTTCCGCCTGGTACCTGCTGAAAGGCCGCCACGTGCAGCTGGCCAAGCGCTCGATGACGGTGGCCGCCTCGTTCGGCCTGGCCGCCTCGCTGTCGGTGGTGGTGCTGGGCGATGAAAGCGGCTACCTGTCGTCGGAACACCAGAAGATGAAGCTGGCCGCCATCGAAGCCATGTGGACCACGGAGCCGGCGCCTGCCGCCTTCACGGCTTTCGGCTTCCCGGACGCGGAAGCGCGCGAGACGCATTACGCCGTGCACATCCCGATGGTCATGGGCCTGATCGGCACGCGTTCGCTGACCACGGAAATCCCCGGCATCGAGCAGCTGGTCGACCGTGGCGAACTGCTGATACGCGACGGCATCAAGGCGTATGACGCGCTGCAAACCATCCGCGGCGTGCCGCCGGGCGCGCCGGTGCCGCAGGAGGCGAAGGACATGTTCGAGTCGAAAGGCCAGTCCATGGGCTACGCCCTGCTGCTGAAACGCTACGTCGATGATCCGCGCCAGGCCACGCCCGAGCAGATCCGCAAGGCCGCGCTCGATACCGTGCCGCCCGTCGCGCCGCTGTTCTGGTCGTTCCGCGTGATGGTCGGCCTGGGCATGTTCTTCATCTTGCTGATGGGCACCTTCTTCGTGCTGTCGACGCGCCGCACCCTGGACAAGCACCGCTGGCTGCTGAAGGTGGCCGTGTTCGCCATTCCGCTGCCATGGGTGGCCATCGAGGCGGGCTGGATCGTGGCCGAAGTGGGCCGCCAGCCGTGGGTCATCGAAGGCGTGCTGCCGACGGCCGTGGCGGTGTCGAATCTGGGCGCGACGACCTTGCTGCTGACCATCGCCGGCTTTGCCGCCATCTACACCGTGCTGTTGATTATCGAAATGAAGCTGCTGCTCAAGGCCATCCGCAAGGGGCCGGAAGAGACGGCGCCGGCCTCCGTGCCTGCCGCCCCGGCCATTCATACTCAACACGCCTAAGGAGGGCAGACCATGATTTTGCATGAAATGATTTCGTATGAAACACTGCGCCTGATCTGGTGGCTGCTGATCGGCGTGCTGCTGGTCGGCTTCGCCATCACGGACGGCTTCGACCTGGGCACGGGCATCCTGCTGCCGTTCGCCGGCAAGACGGACCTGGAACGCAGAGTCATCATCAACAGTATCGGTCCTGTGTGGGAAGGCAACCAGGTGTGGCTGATCCTCGGCGGCGGCGCCATCTTTGCCGCCTGGCCGCAGCTGTACGCCGTCTCGTTCTCGGGCTTTTACCTGGCCATGTTCGTCATCCTGGTGGCGCTGATCATCCGTCCCGTAGCCTTCAAGTTCCGCAGCAAGCGCGAAGATCCCCGCTGGCGGGCCCGCTGGGATGCGGCCCTGTTCGTCGGCGGCTTCGTGCCGGCCCTGATCTGCGGCGTGGCGATGGGCAACGTGCTGCAAGGCGTGCCGTTCCGTTTCTCGTCAGACATGCACATCTTCTACGACGGCAGCTTCTTCGCGCTGCTCAACCCGTTCGCCTTGCTGTGCGGCCTCGTTTCGGTCGCCATGCTGGTGATGCACGGCGCCACCTGGCTGCAGTTGAAAACGGACGGCGCCGTGGCCGAACGCGCACGCCGCTATGGCAGCGTGGCGGCCATCGCCACCGTCGTGCTGTATGCGCTGGCCGGCGTGGCCCTGTGGCTGTGGGTCGATGGCTACCGCGTCACCAGTACGGTGGTGGTCGACGGCCCGTCGAACCCGCTGCTGAAAACGGCCGAAGTGCACGTGGGAGCGTGGTTCCTCAACTTCGCCGCCCATCCGTGGATCTGGATCGCGCCTGCGCTGGGCTTGCTGGGTCCCTTGCTGGCCTTCGCCTTTTTGCGCGCGCGCCGCGAAGTGCCTGCCTTGCTGGCCAGCGCGGCCAGCATCGCCGGCATCATCCTCGGCGTCGGTGCGGCCATGTTCCCGTTCATCCTGCCATCGTCGATCGACCCGCGTGCCAGCCTGACGGTATGGGATTCCTCGTCCAGCCACCTGACCCTGTTCATCATGCTGGTCGTCACGGCCGTCTTCATCCCCCTCATCGTGGCGTACACGACGTGGGTGTATAAAGTGCTGTGGGGTAAGGTTGATGCAAAAGCAATTAAAGATGAGAGTGGTCACGCCTACTAAGCCTGATTGTCCCATACGATCAAGTTGGAATTAACGAAAGGAAATAATTATGTGGTATTTCGCCTGGATACTGGGTCTGCCGCTGGCGGCGACCTTCGCCGTACTCAATGCGATGTGGTATGAAATTGCCGATGGCGACACGACGCCCGAGCAGTACCGCGACTAGATCCACTGGCCGCAGTACGGACTGAACAGCCCCGCCCGGCGCAATGCCCGGCGGGGCTTTTTGCTTGCTACAGCAAGATGAATTCGCCGCGGATGCGCAGCTTCATGCCGCGCGGCGCGTCGGCGCCCGCCGCCACGGCCCAGGCGGTGACCCAGCGCGCACAGCGTTCGCGCGCCGCCGCATCGGCCAGCGCCTCGTTCAGCCGCCGCAGGCGCGCATCGGCACGGTCGATGCGCTGCGCCAGGTACAGGCGCTGGTCCATGGGATCCGTCTTCTTGCTGTAATGCTGCATGGCTTTCCCTTTCCGCGTGGTAACAAATCAGGTGATGGCATAGCCATCTACGCACGGGAGCGCCATTTGGATGCGGTGCGGGCATAAAAAACCACCATGGCGGTGGTAGCGTCGGCTTACGCGCTGCGCGCTAAGCCGACCTACGGGCTGGTGGATGAGTTAGCGGGGATAGGAAGTAGGTCGGATTAGCGGGGCGAAGCCACGCGTAATCCGACAATATTGTTGGCCGCGACGTGGTGTGCAGCGGGTTTGTTCAGGCAGACGGCTTGCCCGCCGGCTTGGGAATGGCAATGGCGATCGGGTCGCTGGCCGGGAAGCTTTCCTTCAGCGCTTCATCGAGGATTTCCTCGGCGTGGCTTTCGCTGGCCGGGGTGGGCGAGTCGCGCTCCGGTGGCGGGGCGGGTGCGGTGGCGGCGTTGGTGCTGGAATGCATGATGATCCCCTTGCAGTCAGTGTTCGGCAACGCCATGCGGCCGGGATGGCCGTGGCGCGGGCTGATGCTTCCAGACTAGCACATCGCCCGAAAATGGCGCGCCCGCCGCGCCAGCCACGGCGCTGGTCAGGCCGGGTCTGCTACACTGCGCTCCACTTTTATCGATGGAACCGCCATGACCTTGTCTTCCTTGCCTTACCGCGCCACCGCCACCGAAGCCTGTGCCTGGCTGGCTGAACAGACGGGTTCCCCGTGGACCCTGGCGCGCCTGCTGGAGCAGGGCGGCTTGCCGTATGTGTGGCTTGACTACAGTGAGCAATGGGCCGAACTGTTCCATGACGGCGTGACGCGCTACGCGGCGCCCGTCGTATTTATCGGCGACAAGCAGCACCTGGCCTCGGGCGCCAACGATGTGTGGCTGCGTTTTACCCGCGACTCGGGCAATCTCGCCATTGAACTGAAGGGGGATGGCTTGCGTGCGCCGAATGACGGCCTGCATTTCCAGGAACGCGATCTGCTGCGATTGTTGAAGGAACTGCAGCAGCCGCAGCCAGCCGAGGCCGGGCATGAACAAGCCGCTCCCGCCGTCCTGCCCAGCGCCTTGAAGGGCCTGGGACGCGAGCAGATTTTGCTGGCCTTTGCCGGCGTGGGCAAGATCGACCTGGACAAGGGGCTGGCCAGCGGCGTGGGCATCTTTGGCGACGATGGCGCCCGCGTGCGCAAGAATTCGCGCGGCGGCAAGAACAGCCACCTGTGGCATCCGGTGACCTTGGCGTTCGGCCTGCACGACGTGCACCGCGTGCCGATGGCGCACCTGAAGAAGGCCTTCGCCACGCAGCCCCTGCTGCGCGAGTGGCAGCCGGACTGGCTGGAATCGCTGCGCCTGCTGGGCGAGTGAAGGCTGGCAGGCTTATAGTTCGATCGGCGCCACCTCGGTGCCGATATCGGGTGCCGCGTAATGCAGGCTGAAGTACACGAAGGCGCCGATATTCATGGCGACCGTGATCCAGAACAGGATACGGAACGAGCGCTTGCTCGACTTGTGGCGCAGCCATTGCTGCGCCAGCATGGCGCCCGGCCAGCCGCACAACAATCCCAGCAGCAGCAAGGTACGTTCCGAGGTGCGCCAGCGGCCCTGTTTGGCGGCGGATTTGTCGATCGCATAGGCAACGAAGCAGCTCAGGCTCAGCACGCCATACACGAGGGCGACCAGGGCGGGGATGTGGAAAAAGAAGGTGGCCAGCAAATACAGGACGACAAAGAACAGGATGACAAGGTAGGACATAGGATGTGTAGGCTTGAGCGGAAGGCGTGAGTATCCCACAAGGGGCGCGCTGCCGTTGCCTAGAACAGGCAGCCTTGCGCCGTATCGATGTGCACGGCGCGGCGGCGGGCGTGCCCCGTCTTCAGTGCTTCGCGGTCGCTCGACAGGGCGATGCCTTCCAGCGCCAGTAACGTTTCCTTGGCATGCAGGCCGCCCGCGAAGCCTGTCAGCTCGCCCGTGGCGCCGATGACCCGGTGGCAGGGGGCGATGATGGAAATGGGATTCTTGCCGTTGGCGGCGCCGACGGCGCGCACGGCGGCGGGGCGGCCGATCTGGCGCGCGATCTCGCCATAGCTGCGCGTCTGGCCGTAGGGTATCGTCAGCAGGGCGCGCCAGACTTCCTGCTGGAAAACGGTACCGGCGAAATCGAGCGGCACGTCGAAACGTTGTAGGGTGCCGGCAAAATAGGCGCGCAGCTGGCGCGCCGTTTCCTGCAGCACGGCGCTGCTGTCATCGGCGCGCATCGTGCCCAGGCGCACACGGCTGGGCTTGTCGTTTTCCCACAGGATGGCTGCCAGGGCCTCCCCGCGGGCCACCAGGGTCAGCTCGCCGACGGGCGAGGGCACCACAATATAGACGTATTCCATTGCCGTTCCTTGTGCACGCCGTGCACGATGAGATGAGCGCCAGTGTAGCAGATGCCGGCAAGACGCCTATTGCGTGTAGCATGGGGTTTTTCGGCATGGAGAATTTGCTTTGACGACGATCCCCACCTATGACGCCATCCGCGCGATTGCCGTGCGCCTGGTGCGCGAACGCTATCCCTCGGCCGTGGCGGCCATCATCGGCGGTTCGTTCGCCACAGGCCGGCAGACGGCCAGTTCCGATATCGACTTGCTGCTGCTGTTCGACCATGTCGAGTGCGCGTGGCGCGACACCAAGGTCGCCGAGGGGCGCACGGTGGAATTGTTCGGGCACGACCTGGCCACGTTCGATTATTTTTGCCGTGAAATGGATGCGCCCGGCGGCAAGGTGCCGCTGGCGATGATGGTGGTCGAAGGCGAAAACATCCTGGATGCCGGCGAAGCCCATGCACGGCTGCATGCGCTGGCGCAAGCCATCGACCTTGCCGGGCCGCCCGTGCTGGACGAGGAAAACCTGCGGCGGCGCCGCTACGCCGTCACCACCGCGCTGGAAGACCTGGTTGACAGCACGCAGCCGGGCGAGGCGCTGGCCGTCGCCTGCCAGTTGTACGAATGGCTGGCCGACCTGCATTTGCGCGCGGCTGGCCAGTGGAGCGGCGGCGGCAAGCACCTGTTCCGCCGCCTGCAGGCGTTCGATGCCGCCATCGCCGTCCAGCTCGACGGCGCGCTGCGCCTGGCGGCCAGCGACTTGCCTGCCGGCCAGCAGGCGTTCGGGCAGGTCGCCGCCGCCGTGCTGGCGCCCGTTGGCGGCCCCTTGCTGGCCGGCTTTACCTTGCCGGCACCGGCGCACTGGCGCAGCACGCCGGCCTGAAGCGACGCCTTAGAACATGCCGCGCACGCTCAGGCTGATGTTGCGCGGCTCGCCCCAGAACACGCCGTCAAAGAAGCCCACGTTGCGGTAGTATTTTTTGTCCAGCAGGTTATTCACGTTCAGCTGCACCATCGCATGCTTGTTGACGGCGTAGCTGGCCATGGCGTTAAGCAGCGCGTAGCCGGCCTGCGGGATGTCGGTGATGGTGCCCGAGGGCGGACGGCCGTACCACGACTCGCTGTAGGTGGCGCTTTGCGCCGTCATGCTGCCGCCCACTTTCAAGCCCGCCAGCTGGCCATTGAAACGGTAGCTGGTGGCCAGGCGCAGCAAGTGGCGCGGTTGCGTGGTGGCGGCGCGGCGCCCGTCGGCCTCGGCCGCGTGCAGATAGGTATAGCCGCCGTTCGCTTCCCAGGCGGGCGTGATCTGCCCGGCCACGTCGAATTCCACGCCCTTGGCCGTCACGCCGGCGCCGTTGGCCACCATGGCCTGGCCGCCGTCGGGCAGCAGGAAGCCGGGCGGCACGGTGCGGTCGAGTTCCGCCAGGTTCTTTTTCTTCGTGTGGAACAGCGCGGCCGATGCGTTCAGCTTGCCTTCGTAGAATTCGCCCTTGATGCCCAGCTCGGCGTTGTCGCCCGTTTCCGGCGGCAGGAACTTGTCGTTGCGGTCCTTGCTCGTTTGCGGGTTGAACAGCTGCGTGAAGCTGGCATAGGCCGAATACTGCTTGCTGATGTCGAACACGGCGCCGACATAGGGCGTGACTTCATTGCGCGTTTCCACGAAGTCGCTGCTGCCCGTGTACGCGCCCTGCGTGTCGTAGTTGCGCGTATCCGTGCGGTAAGTGCTGCTGCGCGCGCCGATGATCAGGTGCAGCGGGTCGGCCAGGCTCAGGCGCGTAGCCACGTAGCCGCCCGCCAGGCGGGTAACATCCACCGTGTGCGAGCCGTCAGCGCGGAAGACCGGGCGGGGGATGTTGCCCGTCCAGCTGCGGTAGTCGGGAATGGCGGCCGGATAATTGATTTCCGCCTCGCCGCCCAGCGAGCGGGCGCGCTGGTTGCCGCCGTTCCAGCCGATGATGGCCGTGTGCTTGCGCCCCAGCAAGGTGAACGGGCCGCTGGCATACAGGTCGAAATTGTCGTTGGTGGTCTTGCCGGGGCCGTAGGCGCCCGTCCACAGGCGCATGCCCTCGCCGGTGGCCGGGTCGGGATGGCCCGCACCCGCATACGCGACCGTGGTGCGGTTGGTGCTTTCCGTGCGCGCATAGCCGAGGTGCATATTCCAGTTGCCCGGCAGGCGCTGGTCCAGCGACGTGAACAGCGTGTGCTGCTTGTTGGCCCAGGTGCTCCACGGGGTCGTGAAACTGGTGTTGCGCGGCAAGTTCGCCAGGCTGCCATCCGCATTCCAGTAGGGCACGGCGCCCCAGGTGGCGCCCGTGGGCTTGTTGTCCTGGAAGTCGACGCCGGCCGTCAGCAGGGTGCCGGGGCGCAAGTCCGCTTCAAGGATGGCCATGCCGACCGTCTTGCGCTCGTGATACATGTCCAGGTAGGAATCGCGCTTTTGCCATGCCAGGGCCGCGCGCGCCCGCACGCTGCCGTCCGCGTTCAGCGGCGCGGAAATGTCCGTCTCGAGGCGCTGGTCATCCCAGCGGCCCATGCTGAGCCCGGCGCTGGCCTGGAAGGCTTTCGTTGGCCGCTTGCGTATCATGTTGATGGTGGCCGACGGGTCGCCCTTGCCGCCCATCAGGCCGGTGGCGCCGCGTATGACTTCGATGCGGTCATACAGGATCGTATCTTGCAGTGGCGCATTGCCGCCGCGCGCCATGCCGTCGATCTGGATGTTGTTGATGCCGAAGCCGCGCGCATAGAACGTCGTGCGTTCCGTATCGTTCTGGCCCACCTGGATGCCCGTCGTCTGCGCCAGCGCCTGGTCCAGGCGCACGGCACCCAGGTCGTCGAGCAGTTGGCGTGTGATGATGCTGACCGATTGCGGCGTTTCGCGCAGCGACAAATCCATGCGCGTGGCGCTGCGCGCTTCGCCCGCCGTGTAGGAGCCCGTGCCTTGCGTGCTGGCCGTCGACTGGCCGAGGATGGTGATGGCGGGCATGGTCTTCTCGGCCGCATCGGCCTCGGCTTCGGCCGCCAGTGCCGGCAGCGACAGGCCGGCACACGCGATGCCGGTGGCCAGGCTGAGCAGGCAATTGTGTAGCAAACGGGGCAGGGGACGCAAGGCGGGCTGGCGGGGAGAGCATGGTACTGGAGTCGATTGCATTATTTTCCTGGAATATTTTAGTCGTGAGTTTTCCTATCTCGTCTGGCGAGTGGCGCAGTGGCTGGAAGGGTGGCGTGACGCTGGCCCGGGATCTGGCTCGGATAGCAGTTCCACCATGAAGCCCGGCGCGGATGGGCGTGGAAAAGTAGTGCGCGCATTGCTTGGGGTCTTGCCTGATCCTTGCTCTTTTTGTGAATAAGAATCATTATCAATATAAGCTGTGTTTGCCAAATATGCAAGCGTATGCACCAATTGAGTGCGCGCTGCCGGTCCACGGCGGCTTGCGTGGGCATCTGCGATAATGCAGGCGCTGACCAATTATTTTCCTCAATGAAAGAAATGCATGCGTACTTGGATTGCCTGTGCAGGATGGTTGTGTGTCGTGTCGCTGGCCCAGGCCCAGGAACACGCGCCGCCAGCGGCTGCGCCCGCGCCGCCGCAGAGCGCCAGCGTGCCGCCGGCCGCCGACGCGCCGCAGCCGGCCACGCCGGCCACGCCCGTCGTCGCGCCGCAGGAACAGAGCGCGGCGCCAGCCCAGGATGCCTTGCCGCCACAAACAGTGACCATCACGGCGAATGCCGACGCCAAGCCGCCGCGCGTGCATTTCATGTCTTACCGCGACAGTTATCTGACGGCCCGGAAAGTCTGGCAAGTATCGAGCGGCAATGTCGTCATGGCCCTGCGGCTGATTCCTGCCAAGCTGAGCGCCACCATCGACGACGTGCGCGTGGCCTTGCAAGGCCATGGCGTGCCGATGCCGATCAAGGTGAGCGAAGGGGGCGTGTTTGTCGTGCCCCTGAACGACGATATCGCCGCACAGGATGGCCATTTCCTGGTGAACAAGGGACGTGGCGAATTGACGGCGAATATCGTCATCCAGCCCGCTGTCGCGCGCGACGCGTGGAATGTGACGCGCGTGGGCCAGGTGTTGCAGGATGCGCGGCGTGCCGTGCGCGCCATCACGCCGTGGTACAAGCGGCCGTTCGCCAATGACGTGCAATCGCTGGCCTTTTGCGAGGCTGAGCGCGGCAGTGCCTTGCAGCTGATGGATGGCGAGCAGCTGATCGCCACCTTGCCGATGAACGAAGCGGCCGTCAATGACATCAACCAGCCCGTGTACTGCAAGATTTTTGACGGCGAAGACAAGTACCCGGGCCACTACCGCGTCGTCTTGCCGGAGCAAGCCAGCGTGCTGCTGCTGTAAATCGTCTTAGTTGGGCTGGCGCTGCAGCATTTCCAGCGCCGCCGCCAGGGCCAGGTCCATGGTGGCCTGGTGAAATACCAGCCATTGCGGCAGCAGCGACAAGGCATGGCGCCCTTGCTCCAGGTCGCCTTCATCGACCGCCGCCCAGGCATGATGCAAGCCGCTGAGCACGCGCGCATGCTGCTCGCGGTGGTTCGCCAGTGAAGGAAAGCCGATTTCCTCCATCAATTCCTCCTCCTCGCGGAAATCGCGCTCGACGGCCGCGATCAGGTCGCGGAACGCCACGCTGAAATGCTGGTCGCTCAGTTGCGACAAGCGCGCCAGCTCCAGGAACAGCGCCTCATGCGCCTCGTCGATGGCAGGCACCCCCAGCGCCATCTCCTCTTTCCAATGCGAATCATGCATAGCGAACCTCCCCCGTTAAACCCGTCCCGATGCGAAGCGGGCTGTTCCAGTGTGGGCGCAGCGAAGAGGTAAATCCATGATCTGGATCAAGAGAGTGGTGAAGAGGGAGTGAGCGGGAGCGCTGAAAAAACGGATGGGGAACAAATGAGCGGGAAACGAATCACGTCCCACTGAAAAGCAGGTTTTAACGCTGCGCTTCGTTACCGGGCGCCGCTGAAAAACGTCGCTGGCAAGGCGTCTTTGACCCAGGCAGTACCAGACAGTACGCTAGTGCGGCAAGTCAAAGCAACGCAGCCAGCGGTGCGCCTGTTCAACTGTTCTCAGCCGCGCGTATTACCCGGGCTTAGTGCTTGGGCCAGTGCGCCCACAAGGCCTGCGCATCCACATTCGGCACCTGCATCAGTTGTCCGGCCGACGTCTGCATGCTGTCCCTCAGCACGAGGGGAGCGAGCAACAGGGCCGACAGGGCAAGGCAGGCCAGCACTTTCAGCGTCAACATGGTCGTCTCCTGATGAGCCGGTGGCGGCGCGGGGATGCGGCGCCTGCCGGTCACTTCAATCGCGTGCGCATATCTTTCATATCTTTACTATCCTGCTTGCAGTTTAGTCCACCTGATTGAAACTTCAACTAATTGCTGTGATGCACTGCACCAGTTTGCCTGCCCGCCACGCTGCTATCTGGCGCTATTCTGATGTGGCGCCGTTATCTGGCGCCGCTATGTGGCGCCGTTATCCAGATTTCCTGCGCTTGCGCGGCTGGCCCGCAGCCGGCAGGAAAGAGTCGATCCACACTTGCGTCAATTGCCGGGTATTTTTTGCCGCCTCGCGCTTGACGGCCGCCGTGGCATGGCCGCGCGCCGTGTTGGCGATGCGGTTGGCGGCGCTCAGATACATGCTCATCCAGGGGTTTTTCATGGCTAGCCTCGCAGAAGTGGGTGGGGGCGGCATGCCTGCCGCCATGTCCCCACTGTAGTCTGCTGGCCATGTTTCACCGTTCGCCGCCGCACACAGGGCGCCGGCAGGCAAGGTGGTTTGATATGCGTCAATACACGTCGCGGCGGTAGCGTCCTGCCGCCAGCAGGGCATCGACGCCATCCTGGCCCAGGATTTCTTGCAGTACAGCATCGATTCCTGCCGCCATGCCTTGCAGGCTGCCGCACACGTAGAGTATCGCTCCCTGTTCCAGCCAGGCGCGCAGTTCCTGGGCACTGGCGCGCAGGCGGTCCTGCACGTATTCGCGCTGGCCAGTCTCGCCATCGCGCGAAAAGACGCGGTCCAGGCGCGCCAGGTGGCCATTGTCGAGCCAGCCTTGCAACTCCTCGCCGCAGATGCTGTCAAACGCTTGCTGGCGTTCACCGAATAGCAGCCAGTTGCGGGCCAGGCCCGCCCGCTGGCGCGCGCGCAAATGCGAGCGCAGGCCCGCCAGGCCGGAGCCGTTGCCGATATAAATGCAGGGCACGTCGACCAGCGCGGGCGCGAAGGCAGGGTTGGCTTGCAGGCGCAGGCGGATGGTGCCGCCCAGCGGGGCGAAGCGCGTGAGCCAGCCGGAGCCGAGGCCGTAGCCCTGCTTGGCGCCATCCGCATGGGTTTCCTGGCGCACCAGCAATTGCAGCTCGCCGTCCGACGGCAGCGAGGCGATCGAGTAGCTGCGCGGGGCGTGGTGGGCGTTGCTGGCCTTGCTGGCGCAATTTGCGTTGCCTGCGGTGCCAACGTGACCATTCTCGCCATCGCTGCCATCGGCATTGCAGGGAATGATTTCAGCCAGCGCGCCCGCTTCCCATGTGGCGCCGGCAGGGATGGCCAGGGTAATTTCATGCAGTTCGCCGCCAGCGCTGCCCGCATTGAGCAGCACGCGGCGCGTCAGGCGCCACTCGGCATAGGACGCTTCTTCCTGCACGCCGATGGCGTCGATGGCGCTGCCGCTGCAGCGGGCCAGCGCTTTGGACCAGTCGGCCAGGGCGGCGGGGTCATGCTTGTCCACTTCGATCAGCGGGAACAGCGCGCGGGCACCCAGCGCGTGCAACTGGCGCGCCAGAGCATGGCCAAAGCCGCAGAACTCGCTGTAATGGCGGTCGCCCAGGGCCAGCATGCCCACTTCCAGGCCGGCCAGAGGCATGCCCGTGGTCGCTTGCAGCAGGCGCGCGAAGCGGCGCGTGCCGTCCGGCGCCTCGCCTTCGCCAAAGGTGCTGGCGACGATCAGGGCCCGTTCATACTGGCGCAATTGGGCGGGGTCGAACTGGTCCAGCGACTGCACGTCGACGGCCACGCCCGCCTGCTGCAGGGCGCGCGCGCTTTCCAGCGCCAGGCGTTCCGCTTGGCCCGACTGGCTGGCGTAGGCTACCAGGGTCGGCAAACCTGTGTCCGTGTTGCCTGGCGCGCCGGCGCCCAGCATGGCGCGCTGCGCCAGTACGGCCCGTTTGGCCTTGCGCCGGCCCAGGTACAGCATCCAGCCCGTGATGGCGAACAGGGGCAGGCCCAGGCTGGCCAGGGTGACGATGATGCGCCCTGGCAAGCCGAAATACGTGCCCATGTGCAGCGGATAAATGATGTTGACGAGGCGCGAGCCCAGTCCCTGCTGGCTGTACGGTTCGTTTTCCGTGATGCTGCCGTCGGCCGCTGAAATCGCCATGCGGCTGCGCGCCCGCTCGTGTGGCGCATCGCTGGCCAGCCATGTGAATTGCACGGCTTCGCCCGGGCGCGTGGGCAGGCGCACGCTGGACAGTGTCCAGCCGGGAGCGTGTTGCTGGAAGCTGCGCCAGGCCAGGCTGATGTCGATGGCAGCTGCTTCCTTCTTCTCTTTGGGCGGGCCTTTCTTGCCGGGCGCCTGCGCCACGCGGGGCGGCTTGCCGGCCCAGGCGTCGATATTGTCGCGCACCACGTCATAGCTCCAGTAAATGCCCGTCAGGGTCAGCGCCACGTAGACCACCAGGCACCAGGTGCCGGCCACGGCGTGCAAATTCCACAGGAAGGAACGGCCTTTCAATGCGGGATCAAAGGTCAGCCAGGTGCGCCAGTCCAGCGGACGGCGCGGCCAGCGCAGGTAGAGGCCGGACAATGCCAGGCCCAGCAAACACAGGGCCAGCGCGCCCGCCACTTGCCGGCCAGGGTCGCGCGGCAGCAGCAGCCAGCGGTGCAGGGATTCCGTCCACTCGAAAAATGCCGCGCCCGCCAGCGCCGGCTGGGTGGCGCCCGTGTACGGGTGCATATAAATCGACTCGCCGCGCCGCTGGCCGTTCTTCGGCGCGAAGAACAGACGGGGCGCAGCGCCCGCCTCGGCGTACATGGTGACGGAGGCAACGCGCTGACCATGCTCGGCTGCCGCGATGCTGCCCAGCTGGGCTGGCGTCAGCGCTGCGCGCGTTTCCACGGGCACATGGCGCACGCCAGGGTTCATCAAGTCCAGCAATTCATCCTTGAAGGCCAGCGTGGCGCCGCTCAGGCCGATAATCACCAGCACCGTGCCGGCCGTGATGCCGATAAACCAGTGCAGCTGGAACCAGACCTGCTTCCAGTTCCAGTGCCAGCGCCGCTGTTGTGGCGTGGCGGCAGGCTGGCGCTGCTGTTGGATAGCCGGCGCCGCGTCGGCGCTGGCGCGGGGCAGGGGCAAGGAAGGAGAGGTCGTCATGAATCGGCTTTCGATTGCGCCGCCATGCTGGGCGTCACGCATGGCGGGGAGAAGATGGAAGGCTGACATAGTATCGTAAACGAGAATCATTCGCAAATGAAGCCGCCAAGACCTCATGGCGCTAAATGGCCACGGAATGCAAAAATGATGAGCTTGATAATTTACATCGCAGTGAAATTGTGTGAAAATGAAAATCATTCTCATTCGTGATTCATTCGTGATCATGCGCTATGCGCAGGCATGCCGATCATGGAGCGTGAGACAGGCTGACCCACTTGGCAGGCAAGTTCGGCAGCCCCTTTGCTCGTTTTCCCGTGTCCACCATTTCTCCCTCCATCGACGTATTCAGTGAGCTGTACAGTAGCCATCACGGCTGGCTGGTCAACTGGCTGTGGCGCAAGCTGGGCTGCCGTGATGGCGCGGCCGACCTGGCGCAGGACACTTTTCTCCGCATGCTGGCCACCGAATCGGCGCACAGCCTGCGCGAACCGCGCGCCTACCTGAGCACGGTGGCCAATGGCTTGCTGGTCAACCACTGGCGCCGCCTGACCCTCGAGCGTACCTTCCTCGCCGCCCTGGCCAGCCGGCCCGAATTGACAGCGCCGTCGCCGGAAGAGCGGGCCCTGGTGGTCGAAGCCCTGTGCCGCATCGATGCCATGCTCGATAACCTGTCGCCACGCGCGCGCCAGGCCTTCCTGCTGGCGCAGCTCGACGGGCTCACCTATGCGCAGATCGCCGGCCAGCTGGAGGTGTCCGAGCGCATGGTGAAAAAATACATGGCGCAAGCCATGCTGCAATGCATGCTGTGCATGGACGATGCGGCCTGAGCCAGCCATGCCGCCAGCGCAGCGATCCGCTGATTACGCCATCTTGCAGGAGGCGGCCGAATGGTTCGCCGTGCTGCGCGGCGACGCTGCCGGGCCTGCCGAGCAGCAAGCCTGGGAACGCTGGCATGCCAAGTCTGCCGCCCATCGCGCCGCCTGGCGCCGGGTGGAAGCCGTCAGCGCCGAATTTCGCCATTTGCCGGGCGAGCCGGCGCGCCAGGCGCTCGACGATGCGGGCCCGCGCAATACTGATGCTTCGCGCCGCAAGCTCGTCAAGGGCTTGCTGGCACTGTGCCTGACAACGGGGCTGGGCGGCGCCATGCTGCTGCGGCGCGACACGCGCAGCTGGGTCGCCAGCCTGAACGCGGCCGAAAAGACGCCGGTCGGCACGATACGCGAGCTGGCGCTGGCCGACGGCTCGCAACTGTGGCTCAACACGGCCACCTCGCTCGACATCGATTACAGCGCGCGCCTGCGCCGCCTTGCCCTGCACGGCGGCGAAATCTATATTGCCTCCGCGCGCGACCGCCAGCGGCCGGCGCGTCCGCTGGTGGTCGACACCGTGCATGGCCGCGTGCGTGCGCTGGGCACGCGTTTCAGCGTGCAGCCGCAAGGCGAACGCACCTTGCTGGCCGTCTACGAGGGCAGCGTCGAGGTCGCGCCCCGCGATGGCGGCGTGCCGCGCATCGTGCCGGCGGGCCAGCAGATCCGCTTTGGCGATGGCGATATCGGCGAGCCATTCGCCGCCGACCCGCATGCGGCCGCCTGGATCGAGTACCGCCTGCAGCCCGAGCAGATGCGGCTCGACGATTTCCTCGCGCAACTGTCGCGCTACCGGCGCGGCCACCTGGGCTGCGCGCCCGAAGTGGCGCACTTGCGCCTGGTGGGCAGTTATCCGCTGGCCGACACGGACCGCATCCTGGCGGCGCTGGAAGCCACTTTGCCCGTCAAGGTCAGGCGCGTGCACGACTGGTGGGTGACGGTGGAAGCCCTGCATCGGCCAGCGCAGAATAAATAAAATATTTTTTCAAAGTCGGTTCCCTTTTTGCACAGTTGTTTGGCAAGGTAGAAGTAACTGCCCTACACAAAAGGAATGCCGTGCCCCTGTCTTTCATTTCCCCGCCGTTTGCCCGCTGCCTGCTGCCATGCTCCATGGCGGTGCTGCTGGCCGCGCCTGCCATGGCGCCGGCGGCGGAGGAGGCCGTGCGCAGCTTTCGCATCGCCGCCGCGCCGCTGGGCCAGGCCTTGCGCCAGTTCGCTGGCCAGGCGGGGATCTTGCTGTCGGCCGAAGGCGGCTTGACGCAGGGCAAGCGCAGCACCGGCTTGAACGCCAGCGTGCCCACCAGCCAGGGCTTGCAGCAATTGCTCGCAGGCACCGGCCTGGTGGCCGTGCAGTTGTCGGATGGCAGCTTCATCGTGCGCCTGGCACCCGCGCCCCTGCGCGCCGATGCGGGCGGTGGCGCCGGCCTGCAAGTGCTGGCGCCCGTGACGGTACTGGGCGGCAACGACGCTGGCTACCGCCGCAGCAGCTCGGCGGCCGCCAGCCGCAATGACACGGCCTTGCGCGACACGCCGCAAGCCGTCAGCATCGTCAGCGGCGAACTGATACGCGACCAGGACATGCGCAGCCTGGCCGACGCCATGCGCTACATGCCGGGCGTGGGCACGGCCGCAGGCGAGGGCAACCGCGATACGGCCGTGATGCGCGGCAACATCTCGACCTCGGATTTTTACCTGGACGGCATGCGCGACGACGTGCAGTACTACCGCGATTTCTACAATATCGAGCGTGTCGAAGCCATCAAGGGAGCGAATGCCATGGTCTTTGGCCGTGGCGGCGGGGGCGGCGTCATCAACCGCGCCACCAAGCAGCCGCAATGGACGAACAGCGGCGACGCCACGGCCAGCCTGGGCAGCTGGCGCAACCGGCGCGCCGCGCTCGACGTGCAGCAAGTGGTCGGCGCTGGCGTGGCCGTGCGCGTCAACGCCATGGCGGAAAACAGCGACGCGTTTCGCCAGGGCGTCAACGTGCGCCGCAGCGCCATCAATCCCGTCGCCGCCTGGCGCCTGTCGCCGCGCACCATGGTGCTGGCCAGCTACGAACATTTTCGCGACGACCGCGTGACGGACCGGGGCGTGCCTTCTTACCAGGGGCGGCCGTTCCAGACGGACCCGTCCACCTTCTTCGGCATCGCCGGCAGCAGCCCGTCGTGGGCGTATATCGACGCGCTGGGCGTGACGGTGGAGCACGATCTGGGTGGCGGCGCCAGTGTGCGCAACCGTAGCCGCCTGGCCGATTACGACAAGCTGTACCAGAACGCCTTTCCCGGCCCCGTCAGCGCGGACGGCACCAAGGTAACGGTGCTGGCGTACAACAGCGCCACCTGGCGGCGCAACCTGTTCAACCAGACGGACGTGGAATGGACGCTCGACAGCGGCGCCGTGCGCCACCGCTTGACGGCGGGCCTGGAACTGGGCCGCCAGACGACGGACAATCTGCGCAACACGGGGTATTTCACCACCCTGGGCGACGGCGTCACGCACATCAGCCTGCCCACGGCGCACCCGGTGACGGACTTGCCCGTGACCTTCCGCCCCAGCGCCACGGATGCGGACAACCATGGCGTGGCCGACACGGCCGCCCTGTATCTGCAGGACCAGCTGCGCTTGAGCCCGCAATGGCAGGCGGTGGCGGGCCTGCGCTATGAGCGTTTTGCCGTCGATTTCATCAACAAGCGCAACGGCGCGCGCATCGCCCGCACGGATACGCCGTGGTCGCCCCGTGTGGCCCTCATTTACCAGCCCGTGCCGGCGCTGTCGCTGTATGCCAGCGTCAGCCAGTCTTTTCTGCCGCGCGCGGGCGAGCAGCTGGCGTCGTTGACGCTCAGCAATGCCGTGTTTCAGCCCGAGCGTTTCCGTAACGTGGAAATGGGCGCCAAGTGGGACGTCACGCCGGATCTGATGGCCAGCGCGGCCGTGTACCGCCTGGAGCGCAGCAATGTCGCCGTCACCGACCCTGTCGACACCACGCGCGCCATGCTGGTCGACGGCCAGCGCAGCGAGGGGCTGGAACTGGAAGTCAATGGCAAGGTCCAAGCTGGCTGGAGCATCGTTGGCGGCTATGCCTGGCAAAAAGCCGTGCTGACGGCCACGCAATCGTCCACGGCGCTGGCCGGCGCCACGGTGGCGCACGTGCCCAGGCACAGCCTGTCGCTGTGGAACCGCTACGATTTTTCACCGGTGTGGGGCGCGGCATTGGGCGTGATCGCCCGCAGCGCCGTGTATGCGTCCGTGTCGGATACGGTGGCGCTGCCCGGCTTTACGCGTGTTGACGGCGCCGTCTACTTCAAGCGGCAGGGGAAGTTCCAGCTGCAGCTGAATCTGGAAAACCTGTTGAACAAAAAGTATTACGCCTCGGCCCACAGCAACGACAACATCGCACCCGGTTCGCCACGGGCCGTGCGCATGACGGCGCTGTGGCGCCTCTGATTTTGTTGTATCCAAGTTTGCAGTACCAGGCAATCAATGAGCCAGCCATATTTAATCCATCCGATAGATTGAAAGATAGCAATGACATCGAAAGACACAGCGGGCGTCACCATCCGCAGCCGCAAGCACCACACCACTTCCACGCCGCGCCTGCATGGCACGGCACTGGCCGCGTTTGCCACCCTGGCCATGCCGCTGGCGCTGCACGCGCAAACGACGGACAAGCCGCAGCAATTGCAGGAAGTCAAGGTGGTGGGCACGGCCGAGCGCCTGATCCAGGCGCCGGTCAAATCGGCCAACGACAAGCTGACGGCACCGCTGCTGGACACGCCGAAATCCGTCACCGTGATTCCCGCCGAGATCATTTCGCAAACGGGCGCCGTCTCACTGACGGATGCGCTGCGCACCGTGCCGGGCATTACCATCGGCGCCGGCGAAGGCGGCAACCCTGTGGGCGACAATCTGTTTATCCGTGGCTACAACGCGCAAACGGATACGTATATCGATGGCATCCGCGACACGGGTTCGCAATCGCGTGAAATCTTTGCGCTGGAACAAATCGAAGTCGTCAAGGGCCCGAACTCGGCCTACGGCGGACGTTCGTCCGCAGGTGGCGGTGTCAACCTGATCAGCAAGACGCCCAAAGCCGACAACTTCAGCAACGCCACCGTGGGCCTGGGCAGCGCCAAGTACCGCCGCGCCACGGCCGACGTGAACCGTGTCATCAGCGATGACGTGGCCGTGCGCCTGAACGTGATGGCGCACGACGCCCACGTTGCCGGCCGCGACTTCATCAATGGCGACCGCTGGGGCATCGCGCCATCGATCACCTTCGGCCTGAAGTCCGCCACGCAGGCGACCCTCAGCTACTACCACATGCAGGCTAGCGAGTTGCCGGATACCGGCTTGCCGTTCAACAACCCGTTCTCGTCCGGTGCCAACGTGTCGAAAAACGGCAACGGCACGCCCGTCAACGTGCCGCGCGATACCTTCTATGGCCTGGTGAACCGCGATTTCCGCGACACGCAGAGCGATATCGGCACCATCGACGTGCGCCACGACTTCGGCAACAAACTGGTGCTGCGCAACGTGACGCGCTACGGCAAGACCAGCAACGACTACGTGTGGACACAGCCCGACGATTCCAAAGGCAACACCATGCTGTACGGCACCGTCTGGCGCCGCGCCAACACCCGCGTCACCGACACGGACGCGCTGGCCAACGCCACCAGCCTGGGCGGTGAATTCATGAGCGGCACGGTCAAGCATACCTACACCGTGGGCATGGAAATCAGCCGCGAGGAAACGGACCGCAGTTCGTACCTTTTCAAACCGGGCACGAACAACCTGCTGACCGGCACCACCGCTTGCCCGACCTCGGGCGCCGCCACCGGCTACAACTGCGCGCCGCTGCTCAACCCGAACGCCAACGACCCATGGGTCTACACGCGCTCGGTGTCGCCGGCACGCACCAACGTGGTCACCAACACGCGTTCCGTGTACGCTTTCGACACCTTGGAATTCACGCCGCAATGGCTGCTCAACGTGGGCATCCGCTGGGATGACTACAAGAGCTCCCTGAACACGCCGCAATACACGCTCGACGGCAAAACCACCGCCGCCACCAGCGCCAACGTGCACGCCACGTTCGCCAGCTACCAGGCGGGGCTGGTGTACAAGCCATCGACCAACAGCAGCGTGTATGTTTCCTACGGCACCTCGTCCACGCCGCCGGGCAATGATGGCGGCGACGGCTTCGACGGCCTGTCGGTGGCCATCCAGAACCTCAAGCCGCAAGAAAGCAAGAGCTTCGAGCTGGGCACGAAATGGGAAGTATTGCCAGGCGGCCGTTTGTCACTGAGCGGTGCTTATTTCCAGAGCGACATGAGCAATGCGCGCGTGACGGCACCCGATGGCAGCACGCAGAACGTGGGCGACAAGCAAGTCAAGGGTATCGAACTGGGCGTGAGCGGCAACATCACCCGTGAATGGTCGGTCTTCGGCGGCTACACGCACCTGAACGCCATCGTGGAAAACAATGGCTACGTGACGAACGGCGTCGTCAATGGCGTGACGCAATACGCACCGTCGCCGTACAACGGCAACCAGTTCCCGACCACGCCGAAAAACAGCGCATCGCTGTGGACCTCCTACCTGGTGACGCCTGCCATCACCATCGGCGGCGGCGTGAACTATGTCGATAAAGTCTACGCGAACGTGGCCAACAACAAGTATGCGCCGGCCTACACCCGCTTCGACGCCATGGCCAGCTATGTGCTCAGCCGCAACGTGACCCTGCAGCTGAACATCCAGAACCTGACGAACAAGCTGTACTTCGACAAGGTGTCGTCGCCGCATTACGCCGGCGTCGCACCAGGCCGCTCGGCGACCCTGACGGCCAACATGAAGTTCTGATGTTTTTCAAGCTGATGTAGCGCAAGGCGCCGTTTCAGTGACTGAAACGGCGCTTTTTTTCATTTTGCGGTTCCCTTTTGAGCTTCTCGCTTGGCAATGTCAGTAGAGCAGAACGCAGAAGCGGAGCATTCCATGCAAGACATTCACCCGCAGGACAATGGCCGCGTGTTCGAACGCCTGCGCGCCGTGCGCCTGCGCCCGACCAGCGCGCGCATCTGCATCCTGCAGGTGCTGGCCGGCACGCAGCGGCAGGCGATGAATGCGGACAGCATTTATCAGCAACTGCTGCACATCGGCATGTCCGTGAGTCTGGGCACGATCTACCGCGCGTTGAAGGAAATGGAAGGGGCGGGCTTGCTGCTGCGCGAGCGCGAGGCCAGCGCCAGCGGCAACAAGGCCCGCTATTTGATCAAGCCCGACCAGGTCGAGGCGGACAGCTGCTACCTCGTGTGCCGGGTCTGCGAACGCAGCGTGCTGGTGCAGGACGCGCCGCTGGTGGAGCAGTTGCGCCAGGCGGCGGCCGCCTACGGCATGGAAATTGGCGCCCACGTGATTTCCGTGCAAATGCGCTGCAGCCATTGCTCTGGGGAAGCGCAGGCAGGGCGGGGCAAGGGCTTGCGCCCCGGCTGACGCAGACGTTGGCTTGCTGCGCTGCAACAGCAGGGGCGGGCGCTTGCACTCCTCGCCTGGCGGATTAGGCGCTACAATAGGGCACCTCTTTACTCTCCACTCGTCTCTTGCTGCCATGACCACTTCCACACCGAATCTTGTCGTCACCCCATCCGCCCACCCCTTGTCCGATAGCGAACGCGCCGCGCGCATGGTCAACCCGGCGTTTGGCCGCATCTTCACCGATCACATGGTGGTGATTCCTTACCGCGACGGCAAGTGGCAGCAAGGCGAACTGAAAGCTTACGGCCCGCTGATGCTGGACCCGTCCGCTTCGTCCCTGCACTACGGCCAGGCCATCTTCGAAGGCTATAAGGCGTTTGCCCAGCCGGATGGCAGCATCAAGACGTTCCGTCCGGAACAAAATGCCGAGCGCTTCAACCGCAGCGCCGCGCGCCTGGCCATGCCGGCCATTCCTGTCGAGCTGTTCCTGGAAGCGGGCGACGCGCTGATCGCGCAAGACCGCAACTGGGTGCCGAAGAACACGGGCGAAAGCCTGTACATGCGTCCGCTGATGATCGCCACCGACCCTTACCTGGGCGTGCGTCCGTCGGAAGAATACCTGTTCGTGCTGTTCGCCTCGCCGGCTGGCGCCTACTTCCCGAAAGGCGTGAAGCCTGTCACCGTGTGGATCAGCGAAGACTTCGTGCGCGCCGCGCCAGGCGGCACCGGTGAAGCCAAGTGCGCGGGCAACTACGCGGCCAGCCTGATGGCCCAGTCGCAAGCACAGGAAAAGGGCTGCGACCAGGTCGTCTGGCTGGACGCCGTGCACCGCGAATTCATCGAAGAAATGGGCGGCATGAATCTGTTCTTCGTCTACAAGGATGGCGAAAAGATCACCGTCGTGACGCCGGAATTGACGGGCACCCTGTTGCCAGGCATTACCCGCCGCAGCCTGCTGGAAATGGCGAAAGACCTTGGCTATGCGACGGAAGAGCGTAAATTGTCCGTCCAGCAATGGCGCGACGACATCGCCTCGGGCCACATGACCGAAGTGTTCGCCTGCGGCACGGCCGCCGTCATCACCCCGGTGGGCGTGGCCAAGGCCAACGGCTTCGAGATGACCATCAACAACAATGAAAACGGCGCCGTCACCCTGGCCCTGCGCGAAGCGCTGCTGGGCTTGCAGCATGGCACGGCGGCCGATACGCATGGCTGGATGCACAAGGTCTGCTGATAAATGTCACCTGACCAAACCTGCTGCGCGTCGCGCTTTGCGGCCGGCGATGCTCACCGTACTACAGTACGGTTGCGCTTCTCGGCCACAAATCACTGCCGCTCGCTACGCTTTTGTCAGGTGTCGTGACTGATGTTTTCGCTCTGATTGCGCCGGCACTGTGTTGCCGGCGTTTTATATTCTGAAAGGGAAACCTGATGCAATTCCGAACTGTCTTGCCCGCGCTGGCCGCCGTTTTCCTCAGCCTGTCCGCCAGCGCCGCCCACGCGGCCGACGCCAGCTGCGCCATTCCCCGCAACGTCAGCTACGTCGATTACGACGTGAAACCGTCGGACGAGAAAAACACCTGCTACAAGCAAAGCACCAACGTGCCCACCGATCATTTCATGCTGGCGCTATCGTGGTCGCCGGGCTTTTGCGACAGCCAGCGCCGCCGTGGCGAAGTGTCGAAGAAGGCCGCCTTCCAGTGCGCCGAGAGCAATCACTTCGGCTGGATCGTGCATGGCTTGTGGGCGCAGTCGGACAACCCGGCCACCTGCGAAGACATTTCCGTGACGCCGCCGCGCAAGACGGACTTGCATCCGCGCTACTGCAAGGGCAATCTGCCGAAACTGGCGCCGTCGGACATCCTGCCGTATATGTGCATGCAGCCGGGCGAAGCCTTGCTGCAGGGCGAGTGGGAAAAACATGGCGCCTGCGACTTCGACACGGCCAAGCAGTATTTCGAGAAAGAACGCGAACTGTTCCAGGCCTTGAAATTGCCGGACACCACCATGCCAAAGAACGAACTGTTCCAGTGGATGAAGCAGCACAACCCGCAGCTGAAAGGCCGCTGGCTCGGCTATGAAAAGCACTCGGGCGAATTGCGCATCTGCTACTCGAAGGACTTCAAGGTCATCGATTGCAAGAAATAACGTTCCCGTAGTCATCCGATAACAGACCGGCCGGCTGCCGGCAGACTGCGTTCATCCATGCTAGTGTGTTGCCTGTGGCCATATTGCTGGCAGTACCAACAAGAAGATGCCCGGCGCAGGCGTTGCCGGCGGCGCGGCATGGCATTCGTATCGGATAGATGATGTTCAAGCAAAACAGGGCGCAGCCCTTCCTCGTGGGCGAGGACGGCTTGCCGCCCAATGCCCGTTTGTGGGCCATGCTGTCGCTGGCCATCGGCGTGGGCATGGCTTCGCTCGATACGGCGATCGCCAACACGGCCTTGCCGGCCATCGCCAGCGAGCTGCACACCACCCCGGCCGCTTCCGTCTGGATCGTGAATGTGTACCAGCTGGCCATGGTGGCAACCTTGCTGCCGTTTTCCGCCCTCGGCGAAATCGTTGGCTACCGCCGCGTATTCATCTCCGGCATGTTCCTGTTTACCCTGGCCTCGCTGGCGTGCGCGCTGGCCTGGTCCTTGCCGTCGCTGGTGGTGGCGCGCCTGTTCCAGGGTGTCGGCGCCAGTGCCATGATGAGCGTCAATACGGCGCTGCTGCGCGCGCTGTATCCCAAGCATCTGCTGGGCCGTGCGTTTGGCAACAATGCGCTGGTGGTGGCCGTCGCGTTCGCCATCGGTCCCACGGCCGCTTCCCTGATCCTGGCGACGGCGTCATGGCCGTGGCTGTTCGCCATCAACGTGCCGCTGGGCGTGCTTGGCTTCTTCCTGGCCAGCCGCATGCTGCCGGCCACCAGGCTGTCCGGCCACACGCTCGATGCGCGCACGGCGCTGTACAACGTGGGCGCCTTCGGCCTGCTGATCCTGCTGTTTGGCGACGCCGCCCATCACGCGTCACTGTCGACCTTGCTGCCGGAACTGCTGGCCGTGGTGGTCTTCTTTATCCTGCTGCTGCGCCGCCAGGCGGGGCATGCGGCGCCCATGCTGCCCGTCGACCTGTTCCGTCGTCCGCTGTTCCTGCTGTCCTCGCTGACGGCCATCTGCACGTTTGCCGCGCAGGGCCTGGCCTTCGTGTCTCTGCCGTTCTATTTTGAAGTGACATTGGGCCGCTCGCCCGTGGAGACGGGATTTTTGATGACGCCATGGGCCGTGCTGGTGGCCGTGATGGCGCCCGTGGCCGGACGGTTGAGCGACCGTTATTCCCCAGGCGTGCTGGGCGGCATCGGCCTGGCGGCGCTGGCTGGCGGCTTGCTGACCCTGGTATGGATACCGGCGCAGCCCAGCGCCTTTGACATCGGCTGGCGCATGGCCGTGTGCGGCATCGGCTTCGGCTTTTTCCAGGCGCCCAACCTGAAAGCCATCATGGGCAGCGCGCCGCCCGAGCGGGCCGGCGGCGCCAGCGGCGTGGTGGCCACTTCGCGCCTGATCGGCCAGGCCACGGGCGCGGCACTGGTCGCCTATTGCTTCACGGTCTCCGCCACCCGGGGCACGACGTTTGCGCTGTGCCTGGCGGCAGGGTTTGCCGCTGTGGCCAGCGTGGCCAGCTTCTCGCGCCTGGTGGTGGCGCAGCCGGCGTGGCTTGCCGGCAAGCGCGACTGAGCGATCGCGGCCGTCAGACGTCGATGGCCTTGTCGGACTGCATGCGCTTGCGCAGTTCGAACTTCTGGATCTTGCCTGTCGACGTGCGGGGCAGGGGGCCGAAATAAATGGCTTTCGGCACCTTGAATCCGGCCAGGTTGTTCTTGCAAAAGGCGATCAGCTCCGCTTCCGTCACCGTGCCGCCTTCGCGCAATTCCACAAACGCGCATGGCGTTTCGCCCCATTTTTCATCGGGCTGGGCGATGACGGCGGCGGCCAGCACTTGCGGATGGTGGTATAGCGCGTCTTCCACTTCCACGCTGGAAATGTTCTCGCCGCCGGAGATGATGATGTCCTTGCTGCGGTCCTTCAGCTTGATATAGCCGTCCGGATACATCACGCCCAGGTCGCCCGTGTGGAACCAGCCGCCCGCGAACGCTTCCTGCGTGGCCTTTTCATTTTTCAGATAGCCCTTCATGCAGATGTTGCCACGGAACATGATCTCACCGATCTGTTCGCCGTCGGCCGCCACCGGCTGCATGGTGTCCGGATCGAGCACGGCCACGGCGCTTTGCAGATGGTAGCGCACGCCCTGGCGCGACTTTAAAACGGCGCGCTCTTCCTGCGACAGCGCGGCCCATTCATCCTGCTCGGCGCAGATGGCGGCCGGGCCATACACTTCCGTCAAGCCATACGAGTGGATCAAGTCGAAACCCATGGCTTCGATCTTCGCCACCATGGCCGCCGGCGGCGGCGCGCCGGCCACCATGCCGCGCACGGTCCAGTCGATTCCTTCGCGCCAGCTGGCGGGCGCATTGGCCAGGGCCGCGTGGACGATGGGTGCGGCGCAATAATGGGTGATGCGCAGTTCACGCATCAGGTCGAACACCAGCTTGGGTTCGAACTTGCGCAGGCACACGTTCACGCCCGCGCGCGCGGCAACCGTCCACGGGAAGCACCAGCCGTTGCAGTGGAACATGGGCAAGGTCCACAGATACACGGCATGCTTGGGCATGTCCCATTCCAGGATGTTCGACAGGGCGTTCAAGGCCGCGCCACGGTGATGGTAGACCACGCCTTTCGGGTCGCCCGTGGTGCCGGACGTGTAGTTGAGGGCGATGGCATCCCATTCATCGGCGGGCGGCTGCCAGTCATACTCGGGGTCGCCGCTGGCCAGCAAGGCTTCATAGTCGAGCTCGGCGAAGGCGTCCACTTCCGGGCCCAGCACATCGTTAACCTGGATCACGCGCAAGCCGGGAATCTGCGCCGCCATCTGGCGCGCCAGTTCCGCGAATTCCGCGTCGGCCAGCAAGACTTTCGCCTGGCCATGACGCAGCATGAAGGTCAGCGAGGCCAGGTCGAGGCGGATATTCAGGGCATTGAGCACGGCGCCGGCCATGGGCACGCCAAAGCTCGCTTCCACCATGGCGGGCGTGTTCGGCAGCATCACGGCCACCGTGTCGCCCGTGCCCACGCCCAGCTTGACGAGGCCGGAGGCCAGGCGCCGCGTGCGCGCATACGTCTCGCGCCAGCTCTGGCGCACGGCGCCATGTGCAATTGCCAGGCGATTGCCATATACTGCGGCTGCCCTGGCGATATAGTCGAGCGGGGTCAGGGCCGCGTAGTTGGCGCTGTTTTTGCCGAGGCCGGTGTTGAAATCAGCTGTCATGCTTGTCTCCTGGTAAAAGAATCTGGTAGCTCCCTGTTTCGGGATTGATAGGGCTTAGCATAGCACCGACGCTGGAAAATCACTGTCATCTTAGTGACAGCTGCGGTGTGAAACTGAAGGATGGAATGGATAGCAGCGATAGTGTAGACCGTGCGGTGCCTGAACTCGACAGCCACGAGTGGTTCACGGCCCTCGACAGCGGGCATCAGGCCCTGTTGCGTGGCGGCAGCGTGATCCGGCATGTCGAGGCGGGCGCCTTCATTACGCGGCGCGGCGAGCCGTCGCAGCACTGGATCGGCGTGCACACGGGCTTGATCAAGCTGGCTGTCTACAACGCCGATGGGCGCGGCGCCACGTTTTCCGGCGTGCCGGCCGGCGGCTGGTGCGGCGAGGGAAGCGTGCTCAAGCGCGAATTGCGCCGCTACGATGTGGTGGCCGTGCGGGCTTCCGATATCATCCTCGTGCCGGTGGAACTGTTTCATCTGCTGCTGGCGGAAAGCCTCTCCTTCAATGCCTTCGTGATCCGCCAGCTGAACGAGCGCATGGGGCAATTCATCGCCACCATCCAGAACCAGCGCCTGCTGGCCGTCGACGCGCAAGTGGCGCAGGCGATCGCGCAACTGTTCCATCCCATGCTATATCCGCGCACGTCCCGCGTGCTTGAGCTGTCGCAGGAAGAGATCGGCATGCTGACGGGCATCTCGCGCCAGCGCGTGAACCTGGCGCTGGGCCGGCTGGCCGAGCTGAACCTGATCAATATCGCCTATCAGTCCATCCGCGTGGTAGACCTCGGCGGCTTGCGCCGCTACGGCGTGGCGTCGCTGTGATGACAGACGGCTTGCGCGATGTGTGGCATGCTGGCGCCTGGTTCATGACATTGACTTGACGCATGGCACTCGTTTCCGACCATCCCTTGCACTTGCTGGGCTTGCGCTTTCCGCTCAGGCTGCGCGTGACCGTGCGCCAGGGATTTGTTACCCTGCATAATGAAATCACCACCAAGAAACTCGGCAGCGGCGACAGCTTCGTCGTGCCCGCGTTCTTGCGTTTCGCTTGCGACGTGATGCCGGGACGCGGCAAGCCTGCCGTGTTCACCCTGGCGCTGGAAGCGGAGGAAACGCCGGAGTGCCATGGCGGCGGCAAGCGCTGGAGCCAGGCGCTTGCGCAGCATATCTTTCACTCGCCGCAAGGCAAGTGGACGGCGGCGCGCCTGGCCGCCCTGTGGCAAGTGACGCCGCACAAGGCGCGGGCGCGGCTGTTTGCGGAAGGCGAAGCCTTGCTGAGCCTGGTACGCGAACAGCGGCTGGCGCACGCGCTGCACACGGCCGCGCAGGCCGGCGGCGAAGGTGAGGGAGAAGACGAGGGCGAAGGTGAGGGCGGTACGGCGCGCGATCTGGCGCAAGTGGCGGCCGGCTCCGGTTTCGCCTCGATTCCCGCGTTTTGCGATGCCTGCGTGGACGTGGCCGGCGTGCGCCCCAGCCTGTTCCTGCGCGGGCAAGGCGGCGTGTCCGCCCGCGTCTCCAGCGCCGCGCCCGGATAGCCATACTCCGCTATAATCGTGGGCATGGGACAATTCTTGAAGCGCAATCAGTGGCATATGTGGTTCGCCTGCCTGGCGATACTGCTCAATGCGCTGTCGCCATCCCTGTCGTACGCGTTTGCCTCCCTGCACGCGAACGCCAACGGTGCGCCCATCGAAATCTGCTCTGCCAGCGGCGCCGTGTACACGCAAGCCGACCTGGCATCCGCCTTCAAGACGGCCAAATCCACCACCGATTCCGTGCTGCACCACATCGAGCATTGCCCGTTTTGCATGAACCATGCGGGCAGCGCGGGCTTGCCGCCACCGCTGTCCGCGCCGCTGGCCGTTGTCACGGGCCACGATGCCTACCCACCGCTGTTTTACCAGGCGCCGCAAGCGCAGTTTGCCTGGCTTGGCGCCAGCCCGCGCGGCCCGCCGTCCCTGGCTTGATTCCAGCTGTCCTGCCTGCCGTCCTGCGGTAGCCAATCTACGTCCACACTTGTCTCAACTACGCCCATTGGGCCGGAACTACCATGAAACGTCGTCTTTTTCTTCTCGCCGGCACGGCGGGATTGCTGACGCTTGCCGCTTGCGAGCCAGCACCGAAACCCCATTACAACGGCCTCGACCTGACGGGCGGCGATTACAAGCCCGATTTCAGCTTGAGCGGCCCCGACGGCAAGGTGTATACCCTGGCCGACTTCAAGGGCAAGTATGTGATGGTCTTCTTCGGCTTCACGCAATGCCCCGACGTGTGCCCGACGGCACTGTCGCGTGCGCTGGAAATCCGCCAGAAGCTGGGCCCCGATGCCGACAAGCTGCAAGTGATCTTCATCAGCATCGACCCCGAGCGCGATACGCCCGAGTTGCTGGGCGAATACATGCGCGCCTTCGATCCCAGCTTCCTCGGCTTGCGCACGGACCCGAAAAACACGGCGCAGACGGCCTTCAACTACAAGGTCTTCTACCGCCGCGTGCCCAGCGGCAGTTCCTACACCATGGACCACACGGCCATCAGCTATGTGATTGACCCGCAGGGACGCATGCGCCTGGGCTTGAAGCACCAGATGACGGGCGACGAGTGCGTGCAGGACATCAAGACCTTGATGAAATCGAAATACACCTTATAACAATCTCTGGAAGGAATGACCATGACCCATCTGAAAACCCTGCTGGCCACGGCCCTGGCCGTACTGTCGTTCTCCGCCGCCGCCCAAAGCGGCGTGCAAATCACCGATCCATGGGTGCGCGCCACCGTGCCGCAGCAAAAAGCCACGGGCGCCTTCATGCAGATCACGGCGCCGAAAGCCATGCGTTTGCTGGAAGTGCGCTCGTCCGTCGCGGGCGTGGCGGAAATCCATGAAATGAGCATGGCGGACAATATGATGCGCATGCGCCAGGTCAAGGAAATCGCCTTGCCGGCCGGCAAAGCCGTAGAGCTGAAACCTGGCGGCTACCACGTCATGCTGCTGGACTTGAAAGGCCAGGTCAAAGCGGGCGACAAGATCCCGCTGACCCTGGTGCTGGAAGGCGAGGACAAGCACCGCGAAACCATCGAAGTCAACGCCGTGGGCCGTCCGCTGGGTGCCACGCAAGCCCCGATGCCAGCCATGAAACACTGATCGCTGGCATGCTGCCCGAAAGCCCGGTACGCCGGGCTTTTTTGTGTCCGGCTGAAAATTAAACAGTTGTTTGATATAATTCCATACAATATTAAACAGCTGTTTAAAAGATGGGAATGGCATGACAGAAGAACCTAGGAACGACAAGGAAACGGAACCGGCCCGCGCGCGCATCCTGCAAGTGGCGGCGGGCCTGTTTGCCGACGATGGCTACAAGGCCACTTCCGTGCGCAAGATTTGCGAGGCGGCCAGGGTCAACGTGGCGATGGTCAATTATTACTTTCATAGCAAGGAAGAGCTGCACCTGGCCGCCTTCGACTATGCGCGCGAACTGGCGCGCGCCTCGGCCGCCGAGGTGGCTGCCGCCAGCGCGCAGGCACAGTTGCCGCCCGAGCAGCAGTTGCGCCTGGCCATCGAAGCGCTGGTGTTTGACATGCTGCGCGCGGGCCACGCATCGCTGTTCAGCCGCCTGGTGGCGCGCGAACTGATCGAGCCGACGGCCGCCATCCACAAGCTGGCCGAACGCAATGTGCGCCCGCAGCACGCGCTGTTCACGGGCCTGGTGCGTGGCGTGGTGGGCCCGGCAGTGCCGGCGCCGGTGGTGCAGAAATGCGTGTTCAGCGTGATCGGCCAGGTCGTGTTCTATGCCCGTTCGCGTATCGTGCATGAACTGGTGGTGCCGGAAATTACCTATGACGAGGCAGGCATCGCCAGCATCGCGCAGCATATCGCCGCCTTTTCCCTGGCGGCCCTCGACGGCTTGCGCCGCCAGCATGACGATGTACAGGTGAGCGCATGAAGGCGCGTAAGCTGACCCTGGTGCTGGCCGGCCTGTCCATGCTGGGCCCGTTCGCCACGGATACCTTCCTGCCATCGTTTCCCGCGATTGGCACGCATTTCGATGTCAGCAGCGTGCTGGTGCAGCAGACCCTCAGCGTCTACCTGGCCGCCTACGCCTTCATGACCTTGTTCTACGGCACCTTGTCCGATTCGTTCGGCCGCCGTCCCGTCATCCTCGCCTCGCTGCTGATCTTTGCCGTGGGTTCGATCGGCGCCGCCTTTGCGCCCAGCTTTGGCTGGCTGCTGTTTTTCCGCGGCATGCAGGGCGCGTCGGCCGGTGCGGGCAGGGTGATCGGACAAGCCATCGTGCGCGACAGCCTGTCGGGCGCGGCCGCGCAAAAGATGCTGGCCAACATCATGATGGTGTTCGGCATCGCGCCCGCCATCGCCCCCGTCATCGGCGGCTGGCTGCACGTGGCCTACGGCTGGCAATCGACCTTCGTCTTTACGTTTGGCGTCACGGTGCTGCTGTTGCTGGCCTGCTTGAAAGGCTTGCCGGAAAGTTTAGCTGTCGAGCAACGCCAGCCGTTCCACCCGGGCACGATCGGCCGCAACTACTGGCAGGCGCTGCGCCACCGGGCGTTCCTGCTGCGTTCGCTTGCCGTGGCCTTTGCCTTCGGCGGCTTTGCCCTGTACATCGCGTCGGCGCCGCATTTCATCCTGGAGTTGCTGCGCTTGCCGGAAACGGCGTTTGGCTGGATGTTCATCCCCATGGTGGCGGGGCTGGTGCTGGGCTCTGCACTGTCCGGCAAGCTGGCCCACACGGTCAGGAGCACCGTGCTGGTGCGCTGGGGCTTGCTGGCCATGGCCGCCACGGGTGCGCTGAACATGGCGTACAACCACTGGTTTGCCGCCAGCATCCCGTTCGCCGTCGTGCCCGTGATGCTGTATGCGTTCGGCATGTCGCTGGCCCTGCCGGGCATGACCATGTCGACCCTGGATATTTTCCCGCAGATGCGCGGCCTGGCTGCCTCGCTGCAGAATTTCGTGCAGATGGTGCTGTTTGCGCTGGTGTCCGGTTTTGTCGCACCACTGCTGTTCGACAGCGCCTTCAAGCTGGCCCTGGGCCAGGCGTCGGCCGTTGTGCTGGCCAGCCTGTTCTGGTGGCTGGGCACGCGCCAGGGCGTGGCCCAGGCCGCTTCGAAGGTTGCCAACGCGGCATGAGCGCAGCCATTACTGGTGGGCATGCTTCCTGCTTTGTTACACTGTGACAATCAGACCCGTGCGGCGGGCGCCACGGCACGCGCGCGGGTCTAAGCAGTTTTGCAACTTTACCTTTGGCTATCATGCACTTGATTAACTCCAGTTTGAACCACGCCTTGCGCGTGCCGCTGGCTGCGGAAATCCACTCGCGGCCATTTTTGCAGCTCGACGCCCCCGAGCTGATTACCCATCTGGCCGTCTACCGCGATGACGCCGGGGCGAACGGCGCATCGAATATGTCGGCCCAGCACGCCACGCTGGCGGCGCTGTGCACGCATTTCGGCGTCACGCCGCCTAGCACCGAAGCCAAGTATTTTTATTACGACTTTGGCCGCTTCCGCCTGAAATGGGAATGCCACACGGAATTTGCCACGTTTACCTTTGCCGAACATCCTGGCGCCGCCTTGCCTTTGGCGCAGGCGTTCGAGCGCATGCCTTTGGAACAATTGCCGCAGCAGTGGCTGGCAGGCTTGAAGGGCAAGCTGATGGTGGCCGCGCACGTGGTGCTGGAGCAGGCAACGGAACCTGCCGAAATTTTCATGCAAGGCCTCTCGCGCGTGTTCGAGGGCAATACCCTGGCCGGCAGCAAGGTGCTGCAGGGCGGTGAGTTGTGGACGGATTTCACCATCCAGTCCGATGGCTTCAGCCGTTTCGTCATCCGCGACGCGGGCATGCGTTCGCAGCAGTCAGGCCGATTGGTGCAGCGCGTGCTGGAAATTGAAACCTACCGCATGATGGCTTTATTGGGCTTGCCGTACGCCATGCAGGCGGCGCCATCGCTCAATGCCATCGAGACTGAACTGGCGACCCTGGCCGCCGCCATGGTCGACACGGACGACGCGCCCGGCACCGGCAAGGCCGATGACGGCGTTGCCGAGCAAACCTTGCTTGACCGCATTACGCGCCTGGCCGCCCGCATTGAAAAGCTGTCGCTCGACAATAGCTACCGTTTTTCCGCCTCGAAAGCCTACATGGGCCTGGTCAAGGCGCGCATCGAGGAGCTGCGCGAGGAGCGCATCGAAGGCATTCCCACGGTCGAGGAATTCATGGACCGCCGCCTGACGCCGGCCATGAACACCTGTGAAGCGATGGCCAGCCGCCAGGAAGCCATGGCGCAGCGCATCGCCAACACGAATGACTTGCTGCGCACGCGCGTGGGCATCGTGCAGGAATTGCAGAACCGGCAAATCCTGCAATCGATGAACGCCCGCGCGGCGCAGCAGCTGCGCCTGCAGCAGGCGGTGGAAGGCTTGTCGGTGGCGGCGATCTCGTATTACGTGATCGGCCTGTTCAGCTACACGGGCAAGGCGGCCAAGGTGATGGGGCTGCCCGTGAATCCGGAAATCCTCGTCGGCGCGCTGGTGCCGTTCGTGGCTGCCGGCGTGTGGCTGGGCTTGCGCCGCATGCACCACAAGTTGCATGCGGATTGAATCGGTCGACTAGAAAAAAAGTTCTAGACATGACGTTCTAGAATCGGTATTCTAGCGTCATGTTAAAAAATATTCCCACTCCCCATCCCACGGCCGCCGAACTGGACCTGCTGCGCATCCTGTGGCAGCGCGGCCCCGCCGACGCCCGTGCCGTGTACGAAGCCCTGGCGGCGGAACGTGCAGACGCCAGTTACGCCACCGTGCTGCGCCAGTTACAGCTCATGCATGGCAAAGGCTTGCTGAGCCGCGATGAAAGCCAGCGTCCCCAGCTGTACGCGGCCGTCGAGGCGCAGGAAAAACTGCAAACCAGCTTGCTCAAGGATTTGATCGGCAAGGTATTTTCCGGTTCCGGCAAGGCGCTGGTGCTGGCTGCGCTGCGCGAGCACGTGAGCGATGCGGAGCGCGCCGACATTGAAAAAATCCTGCGCCGTGAAAGCGATGACAAGGGCGCAGGCAAGCCATGAGCCTGCCCACCATTTCAACCCTGCACCTGCACCTGCTGCTGCCCGCGCTGGGCTGGGTGCTGCTGTATTTTGTCTGGCAAGGGCTGCTGGTCGGCGCCGTATCCGCAGCCGGCCTGTGGCTGCTGCGCGGCGCCGCGGCGCGCTGGCGCTATGCGCTGTGCGCGCTGGCCTTGCTGCTGTGCCTGGCAATCCCCGCCGCGCATCTGCTGGCCCTGCTGCTGGGCGACGCTCCTGTCCCGCCATCCTCGTCCACGCCGCTGCCCGCCTGGCGCGCCGCCATCGATGCCTGGCTGCCGGCCCTGGTGCTGGCCTGGAGCGCCGGCGTCGGCCTGATGAGCTTGCGCCTGTGCCTGGGCCTGGCCTGGGTCGGCAAGCTGCGCCGCCAGGCGGTGGCGGCACCGGCCATCTGGCAGGCGCGCCTCGATGCCCTGGCACAGCGCATGGGCTTGCGCCAGGCGCTGCCGCTCAAGCTGCATGCGGGCTTGTCCAGTCCCGTGACCGTGGGATTCTGGCGTCCCGTGGTGCTGTTGCCCGTGGCCTTGCTGAGCGGCATGCCTGTGGCCCTGGTCGAAGCCTTGCTGGCGCATGAACTGGCCCATGTGCGGCGCTGGGATTACCTGGTCAACCTGCTGCAAAGCGTCGCCGAGGCGCTGCTGTTCTTCCACCCCGTTGTCTGGTGGCTGTCGGCCCGCATGCGGGCCGAACGGGAACAAGTGGCCGACGCGCTGGCCGCGCAAGCGCTGCACGATCCGCAGCAGCTGGCCAGCGCGCTGCACGCCCTGTCCTTGCAGGCATCGTTGCCTGGGTCCCCGCATGCGCCGGAAGCAGCCCAGTCTGGCTTGCTGCTGTCGGCCCGGGGCGGCGCGCTGCTGACGCGCATCCGCAGCCTGGTGGCGCCAGCCCCCGCCGCCAGCGGCTGGAAACTGGCCGTGCCCGCCTTGCTGCTGGCGGGCGCCACCTTGTTCATGCAGACGCAGGGCAAGCCCGCCGTCGGCGCGGCGACGCTGGCCGAGGCCACGGCTGCCATGCTGGACTTGCCCGTGAGCGCCAAACACATGCTGGTGTTCGACGACAGCACGGGCCAGGTATTGATGGCGAAAGACGCGGACGCCGTGGTGCCGATCGCTTCCATCACCAAGCTGATGACGGCCATGGTGGTGCTCGACGCGGGACTCGATCCGCAGGAACAGCTGCGCATCGTGCCTGCCGATGGCGCGTCTTCGATGCAGCGCGACAGCCTGCTGGCCGATGGCGCGGCCGTGTCGCGCGGGGCCTTGCTGCAGCTGGCGCTGCTGCCATCCGAAAACCGCGCCGCTGCCGCGCTGGCGCGCACCTATCCTGGCGGCCACGACGCCTTTGTGCAGGCGCTGCAAGCAAAGATCCACAGCCTGGGCCTGACGCGCACCCATTTGCGCGAGCCTGTCGGCAGCTCGCCGGGCAATACCTCGACGGCCACGGAAGTGGCGAAGATCGTGGCCGCCGCCGCGCGCTATCCGGATATCGCCCGCATCACCAGCCACCCGCAGGCCAGCGTGGCCGTCAACGGCAAGACGCGTACCTTGCACAATACCAATCCGCTGGTGGGCGGCAAGGGCTGGGACATCGTGCTGTCGAAAACCGGCAGCAGCCACGAGGCTGGCAGCTGCCTGAGCATGCGCATGCGCAGCGGCGGCAAGAACGTCACCGTGGTGCTGCTGGACGCCGACGGCGCGCAGCGGCGCTCGCTCGACGCGGGCAATATCCGCGACACCCTGGCCGGCAGGACGGCCCGCATGTACTGATCCCCCTGGCGCGCCGCGCCGCGGCCGCCTTTTTTTACACTCTGGAGATGAAGATGACACTATTGGCGAAGTTGATGCTGGCGACGGTTGCGACCATGTCGGCGGCTACCGTGCAGGCAAAAACACCGGCGCCCAAGCCGGATACCCCTGTCGATTGCGACAGCTGCAAGGCGTGGAACGGGGAAGTCAAGCCGTTCAATGTATTTGGCAATACCTGGTATGTGGGCACGGCCGGCTTGTCCGCCGTGCTGGTGACCAGCCCGCAAGGCCACATCCTGCTCGACGGCGCGCTGCCGCAATCGGCGCCACTGATCATCGCGAACATCGCGGCGCTGGGTTTCCGCATCGAGGATGTGAAATTCATCCTCAATTCCCACGCGCATTGGGATCACGCGGGCGGCATCGCCGCGCTGCAGCGCGCCAGCGGCGCCACCGTGGTGGCCAGTGCCTCGGGCGCCCTGGGATTGCAAAGCGGCACCAACGGCAAGGATGATCCGCAATTCCAGGCCAAGCCTGTCGTGCATGTGGCAAAGGTGGAGAAGGTCAAGGTGGTGGGCGAGGGCGATGCCATCAAGCTGGGGCCGTTGAACCTGACGGCGCACATGACGCCAGGCCACACGCCAGGCGCCACCACCTGGACCTGGACCTCGTGCGAAGGGCAGCGCTGCCTGGACGTGGTGTATGCCGACAGCCTGAATCCGTATTCCAGCGGCGACTTTACCTACACGGGCAAAGGGGGCGGACCCGATATCTCGGCCTCGTTTGCCGCCAGCATTGCCAAGGTGGCAGCCCTGCCGTGCGACATCATTCTTTCCGTGCATCCCGATTCGACGGGCGTGCTGGACAAGGCGGCCAAGCGCAGCGGCGAACACAATCCCTTCATCGATGCGAACGCCTGCCGCGCCTATGCGGCCACGGCGGACGCCATGCTGACGAAACGGCTGGCGAAGGAGCGCGGCGTGGCCCTGCCTGCGGCGGCCCCGGCTGCCGAGCACGCGCACTAAGCCGACTGCACCAAGCTGGCTGCCTAAGCTGGCTGCATCATGCGCGCTGCACCAGGCGCTACGTTCCGGGCATGGCCGCGGGCTGCATGGCCTGGCCTGCCCGGGCTTTTTGCAGGCGCTTCAGAAATACCGCCATTTCCCTGGCGGCCTGCATGTCGCCTTGCCTCTGTGCCACTGCCGCGCCCGCCGTCCAGGCGGCTTCGGCTTCTTCCAGCCGTCCCAGCTGCTGCAGTGCCTTGCCCAGCAGTTTCCAGGCGGCCGAATAGCCGGGCTGCTGCGTGGTAGCCTGTGTCAGGTGGACGGCGGCTTGCTCTGCATCATTTTCCTTCAGGCAGGCGTCGCCCAGGCCAAAGCGCAGCAGGGCGTTGTCGCGGCCCGACGCCAGCAGTTTTTCCAGTTGTGTACGCATGCATGCCTCCATTAATATACAAGTCGATACTTGCATATTAATCCCTGCGTCGTCGGGAAACAAGGCGGCGTGCGCGGGGACGCGTCGCGCATTGCCAGGCCAAGGCACAGGTATTGCCGGAGTATTTTTCAACAAGCCTTTTAATGAGAATGCATTATCATTTATAATGCAAGCTTATTGCATTGATTTGCCCTTGTCAGGAATCCCATGTCCGTGTTTTCACGCCGCCCCGTGGCGCTTTTGCTGGCCGCCGCCAGTCCCCTGGCGCTGGCCTTCGACCCCGCCGTTGCCGTTGACGATGCTGGCGAGGCCCGCGATGTCGTCACCGTCAAGGCCGAGCGCCAGCATTACCGCAGCCTGTCGGCGACGGGCGCCACCAAGACGGATGCGCTGCTGATGGATTTGCCGCAAAGCGTGCGCGTGCTGACGGGCGACCTGCTGCGCGACGCGGGCGTGACGACCCTGGCCGGCGCGCTGGACCTGGCCAGCGGCATCTCGAAGCAAAGTCCGCTCGGCGGCCTGTGGGACAGCTACGCCATGCGCGGCTTCACGGGCGACCCGAATTTCGGTTCCGACTACATGGTCAACGGCTTCAGTTCCAGCCGCGGCTACAATGGCATGCGCGACGCGGGCAACACGCAGAATGTGGAAGTGCTGAAAGGCCCGGCCTCGGCCCTGTATGGTCGGGGCGAGCCGGGCGGCACCGTCAACATCACGACGAAAAAGCCGAAGTTCGCGCCTGAATACAGCGCCGATGTGTCGCTCGGCAGCTTCCATGCGCGGCGCGCCGCCGCCGACCTGACGGGACCGCTGAGCGAGACCATCGCCTACCGCCTGAACGCCGCCCACGAAGAGGGCCACAGCTTCCGCGACACGGTGAAAGTCGAGCGCAGCCTGTTCTCGCCCTCGTTCATCTGGCTGGTGGGCGAGCACACGAGCGTAGCGTATGAAATCGAGGCCGTGCAACAGCGCGCGCCGTTCGACCGTGGCGTCGTCGCCGTCAATGGCAAGCTCGGCGTCGTTCCCGTCTCGCGCTTCCTGGGCGAACCGGGCGATGGTCCCATGACGGTCAAGTCGCTGGGACAGCAGCTGTTCCTCCACCATGCGCTGTCCGACGACTGGACGCTGCAGGCGGGCGCTTCCTACCGCGACAGCGAATTGACGGGGTATTCGACGGAGGCGAACAACTTGCTGGCCGATGGCCGCACCTTGCGCCGCCAGCGCCGCCACCGCAATTTCTCGGCCACCGACGTCTCCGCCCGCGTGGAGGTGCTGGGCAAGTTCAGGACGGGCGCGCTGGCGCACGAGATGCTGCTGGGCGTGGACGCCTATCACTTCGATGACCACCGGGTGCAGCTGCGCCGCAATCCCTCGGCCGCGAATGCCTATGCCATCGACATTTTCAATCCCGTGTATGGCGGCCAGGCCGCTCCGCTGGCCCTGTCCATCGATACGCAGGAAGGACAAAGGGCGCGGGGACTGTATGCGCAGGACCAGGTCGACCTGGGGCCGCAGTGGAAGGCGCTGGTGGGCGTGCGCCACGATAGCTATACGCAGGACGTGATGAATAACCGCCTGCACGTGAGCAACCGCCAGTCGCTGTCGGCCACCAGCCCGCGCGCGGGCCTCGTCTACCAGCCGTCGAAAGCCTGGTCGCTGTATGCGAGCGCGGCGAAAGGTTTTCGCCCCAACAGCGGCATCAGCATCGACAACCAGGCCTTCCCGGCGGAGCGCAGCCGCGCGTATGAACTGGGCGCGAAGCTGGACACGGGCAAGCTGACGGGCACCGTGGCCGTGTACGACATCCGCAAGAGCAATGTGCTGACGACCAATCCCGCCAACACGGATTTCGCCATCGCGGCGGGCCAGGTGGGCAGCCGTGGACTGGAACTGGACGTGTCGGGCGAGCTGGCGCGCGGCCTGCGCGTCTCGGGCGCCTACGCCTACACGGACGCCACCGTCACGCGCGGCGATAACACGATCGTCACGGGCAGCCGCTTCGCCAACGTGCCGCGCCACGGCGCCAACCTGCTGGCCACGCAGCAATTCGCGCTGGCCACGGGCACGGCCAGCGTGGGCGGCGGCGTGCAATACGTGGGCGAGCGCAAGGGCGACGTCGCCGCCAGCAGCAGCTTTACCCTGCCGGCCTACACGACGGCCAGGCTGCTGGCGTCCTACTCGCCGAATGCGAAACTGCGCCTGGCCGTGAACGTGGAAAACCTGTTCAATCGCAGCTACTATGCGAGTTCCTACAGCCAGCTGTGGGTAGCGCCGGGAGCGGAGCGCACGGTGAACTTGAATGCGCATTACAGGTTTTGATTTAATCACCCAACAGCCAAGTGCCGGGGTCGGACCCGCCGGGGGAATATGCCCCAATGGGGCATATTCCGATTCCGAAGGAACTGACCCCAGTTTTTGCCTGTGGGTTGAAATAATACTGTCGACTCACTAAAGTTTTTACATCAACCAATGACTGTTTCCCTGACTTCCCCCGCCACCCTGCGCACCCGCATCGCCGTCATCGACGTCATGCGCGGCCTCGTCATGCTGATCATGCTGTTCGACCATGTGCGCGAAACGTTCTTTCTGCACCACCAGGTGGGCGACCCCATGGATGCGGCCCATGTCGATCCGGCCCTGTTCTTCACGCGCCTGGCAGCCCATGTGTGCGCGCCCATGTTTGTCTTTTTGACGGGGCTGTCAGCCTGGCTGTATGCGCATCCGGCGGCCGGTCCGCGCAGTGCCAGCGGCTTTCTGTTCAAGCGTGGCTTGCTGCTGGTGGTGCTGGAACTGGTCTTCGTCAACTTCGCCTGGATGGGCACCTTCACGCCCGCGATCCTGTATCTGCAGGTGATCTGGGTCATCGGCCTGGCCATGATGGCGCTGGCCGTGCTGCACAAGCTGCCGTTGAAAGTGCTGGCCGTGCTGGGCGTGGCGATTATCGCCGGACAGCATCTGTTGACCGACCTGCGCGCGCAAGAGGGCAGCTTTGCGTATTACGTGCTGACAGTGCTGCTGCAACGCGGTTACCTGGTGGCGGACGGCGCCATGAAGATCAAGGTCAGTTATCCGCTGCTGCCATGGATAGGCGTGATCGTGCTCGGCTATGTGGCCGGGCCCCTGTATGCGCGCAGCCGTTCGCCGGAGGAGCGCCGCAGTCTGCTGCTGGCGCTGGGCGGCGGCGGCTTGCTGCTGCTGGCCGTGCTGCGCGGCTTCAATCTCTACGGTGAAACCTTGCCGTGGCTGGCGGGCGACACGGCCGTGCGCACGGCCATGAGCGTGCTGAACTTCACCAAGTATCCGCCGTCGCTGGACTTTTTGCTGTTCACGCTGGGCCTGGGGCTGCTGGGCATGGCCTGGCTGGAAAACGTCGATAACTGGTTCACGCGGGCTTGCGCCACCTTTGGCGGCGCGCCCATGTTTTATTATCTGCTGCACCTGTATCTGCTGCTGGCCATCCGCATCGCCGTGACGGCCGTGCTGGGTGCCAACCATGGCGACCGTTATGGCGTCGAGCACGTCTGGCAGGTGTGGCTGATCTCTCTGGCCCTGATGCCCGTGCTGTATTACCCATGCCGCGCGTTTGCCAACTACAAGCGCACGTCGAAGCAGGCCTGGGTGCGCTACTTCTGAGTTTGCCTACTTGCAGTAGAGGCGATCAATGCTATGCGGCGACGCCAGGTAATGGCGCGTCTGCCAACCGATGGCCACCCGGTAGGCGC
>RCUS01000100.1_pt1 | contig 67288 bp, 60 predicted proteins | sample 2166221 | NCBI WGS metagenome assembly RCUS01 (sample SAMN09932758, study PRJNA488358) | compost metagenome | isolation source: compost soil in cyclohexanecarboxylic | place: Germany: Experimental Botanical Garden
TCGACGCGGCCCTGCGCGTGCAGACGCGCATCGAGATCGCCAAGCTGCACCGCGAGCTGGGCGCCACCACCATCTATGTCACGCATGACCAGGTCGAAGCGATGACCCTGGCCGACAGGGTGGTGGTGCTGCGCGACGGGCAGATCGAGCAGCATGGCTCGCCGCTGGAATTGTATGACCGTCCGGCCAACCGTTTTGTCGCGCAATTCATCGGCACGCCCAGCATGAACGTGGTGCCTGCCGACGCGGCGCCGCAGTTGCTGGCGCAGGCGGGCAGCGCGGCGCAGGCCGATGGCTTTGTCGGCATCCGCCCCGAACACGTGCACCTGGGCGCGGCGCAGCCGGGCAGCTTGCCCGTCACCGTCGACCTGGTGGAATCCTTGGGCGTGGAAACCCTGACCTATGTGCGCCTGCCGAACAATGTGCAGGTGGTTTCGCGCGGCGCGGAACGCAGCAGCCTGCAGCCGGGCCAGCAGACGCACCTGACGTTCGAACCGGGTTTCGTGCATTATTTTGACCGCGCCGGCAAGACCTACGCGGCGGCGAAAGGAGCGCTGTAATGGATGCCATCGCACTGAAACAGGCAAACCTGGCGCAGCTGCCGGACACAATCGCCGTGCCAGCGTATGCGCGGGAGTCGCTCTTGCCCGGTATCGTGCATATCGGCGTGGGCGGTTTTTACCGTGCCCACCAGGCGGTGTACCTGGATGATCTGCTGGCCCTGCCGGGGAATGCCGAGTGGGGTTATTGCGGCGTGGGCTTGCTGGCACACGACGCGGCCATGCGCGACGCCATGCGTTCGCAGGACGGCTTGTACACGGTGGTCGAGCGCAGCGCGGCGGGCGACTTTGCGCGCGTCATCGGCTGCGTGGGCGACTATCTGTATGCGCCCGACGATCCGCAAGCCGTGCTGGAAAAACTGGCCGATCCTGGCACGCGCATCGTTTCGCTGACCATCACGGAAGGCGGCTATTACGTCAACCAGGGCACGGGCGAATTCGACGCACAACACCCCGATATCGTCCATGAACTGGCGCATCCCGACGCACCGCGCTGCTCGTTCGGCTACCTGGCCGCCGCGCTGGCCCTGCGCCACCAGCGGGGCTTGCCGCCATTTACCATCATGTCCTGCGATAACCTGCAAAACAATGGCGACGTGACGCGCAAGATGCTGCTGGCCTTTGTCGCCCTGCGCGATTTGGAACTGGCGCGCTGGCTGGCCGCGCACTGCAGCTTCCCCAACAGCATGGTCGACCGCATCACGCCGGCCACCACGGATGAACACCGGGCGCTGGTGCGCGATACGTTCGGCATCGTCGACGCCTGGCCCGTCGTGTGCGAACCGTTCCGCCAATGGGTGATCGAGGATGAATTCCCGCAGGGCCGGCCGGCCTGGGAGAAAGTGGGCGCGCAGATGACGCACGACGTGCTGCCATATGAAAAGATGAAGCTGCGCCTGCTCAACGCCAGCCACCAGGCCCTGTGCTATATCGGCATGCAGCTCGGTTACACCTACGCGCACGAAGCGATGAGCGACGCCGGTATTCGCGCGCTGGTGCGGCGCATGATGGATGACGAGGTCACGCCGCTGCTGGACGAAGTGGAAGGCATCGACCTGGCCAGCTATAAAGATACCCTGATTGAGCGCTTTTCGAATCCGGCCGTGCGCGACCAGCTGGCGCGCATCGGCACGGAGGGTTCCGCGCGCATCCCGAAATTCGTGCTGCCCTCCGTGCGCGAAGCGCTGGCCCAGGGCGGCGCCATCAAGCTGCTGGCCTTCACGGTGGCGTGCTGGTTCCGCTACCTGGAAGGTCACGACGAGCAGGGGCGCGACATGCCGCTGAACGATCCGTACGCGGCGCGCCTGCGCGCGCTGGCGCTGCAGGGCGGCGCCGATGCCACGGCGCTGCTGTCTCTGCGCGAGCTGTTCGGCGACCTGAGCGACGCGCCCGCATTCACGCAGGCGGTGGGCGAGGCGCTGGCCAGCCTGTATGGACTGGGCGCGCGCGCGGCGCTCGAACAGCGCGTGGCCTGACAGGGGAGGGCGCCATGCAACGCAAGGCCGAATATCCACAGCCGCAGATGGAGCTGGAACAGCAGCGCGACGCCACGCCCGGTTTCGAGCCGAAAGGCAGTTTCGGTTTCATCCGCTACCTGGAGCACGGCTTTCCGAATTCGCTGGTACGCTGGCATTACCACGACGAGTACGAGCTGCACCTGATCGTCGAGAGCAGCGGCAAGGTGTTTGTCGGCGACTATATCGGCCAGTTCACGCCCGGCCATCTGGTGCTGACAGGGCCGCGCGTGCCGCACAACTGGGTCTCGCTCGACACGCCGCCCGAAGGCGTGGCGCTGCGCGACATGGTGATCCAGTTTTCGCATCCGCCGCTGGCCTCGATGGCGGCCGTCATCCCGGAATTGAAAGGCATTTTTCCGCTGCTGCAGCGCGCCTTGCACGGCGTGGAATTTTTCGGCGTCAGCGAACAGTCGCTGCGTCGCTTCCAGCGCATCCGCGACAGCAACGGCCTGCCACGCTTCATCGAGTTTCTGACCTTGCTGGGCGAGCTGGCGCAGACCAGCGACTACCAGCTGCTGTCGACGGTGCCCATGCAGTCGAGCGACGACGACGTGGCCCTGGCGCGCATCAGTTCAGCCATCAACTTCATCGTGCACAATTACAGCAGCCAGTTCTCGCTGAAACAGCTGGCCGAGCAGGTGGACATGCCAGAGCGGACCTTTTCGCGCTTTTTCCGCAGCGCCACCGGCAACAGCTTCACGGATTTCGTCAACCGCCTGCGCATCAACAAGGCGTGCCAGCTGTTGATGGAGACGGAGAGGTATGTGAGCAACATCTGCTACGAGGCGGGTTTTAATAACGTGGCCAATTTCAACCGGCGCTTCCTGGAACTGAAAGGCATGACGCCGAAGGAGTTCCGCCAGCAGGCGCTGGGCCGCTTTGGCGAATAATGGAAATTGGGGTACATTGGACGGCAAAGGCGGGAGACAGCCTGCAAAGAGACGAACATGGAACACACATGGCAGAACGGCTACCGTGACAGCGAGCGCAAGGCGCCCGAGCTGGAACGCGAAAGCTACGACGGCATCATCAATTACCTGGAACACGGCTATCCCAGCTCGCGCGTGCGCTGGCACTGCCACGAGGAATACGAGCTGCACCTGATCGTCGCCACCAGCGGGCGGCTGTTCGTCGGCGACTACATCGGCGAATTCTCGCCCGGCCACCTGGTGCTGACAGGACCGCGCCTGCCGCACAACTGGATCTCGAACGTCATGCCGGAAGGCGGCGTGGCCCTGCGCGACATGATCGTGCAATTCGCCCACGCGCCGCTGGCCGGCGCCGCGCGCGTCATCCCGGAATTGCGCGAACTGCTGCCGCTGCTCGAGCGTTCCAGCTATGGCGTGGAGTTTTTCGGCATGGGGGCCGAGGCGGAGCAGCACCTGGCGCGCATCCGCGCCACGCATGGCGCCGAACGCTTCGCCGCATTTGTGCAGCTGATGAGCAAACTCGCGCGCACGGCCAACTACCGCCTGCTGTCGAGCGCTTCCCTGCGTTCCTACGACGATGACGCCACCCTGGCCAAGGTCAATTCAGTCCTCAACTACATCACGGAGAATTACCGCGAACCGATTTCGGCGGAAATGCTGGCCGAGCAGGTGGGCATGTCGCTGAGTAAATTCTCGCGCTTCTTCCGCAAGGCGACGGGCAACAGTTTTACGGACTTCATCAGCCGCCTGCGCATCAACAAGGCGTGCCAGCTGCTGATGGACACGGATCAATACGTGTCGAACGTCTGCTATGACGTGGGCTTCCAGAACGTGGCCAATTTCAACCGGCGCTTCCTGCAGGTGAAGGGCGTCACGCCGAAGGAATTCCGGCGCCAGGCCGATGGCCGTTTCGGCGGCATCGGCGGCCCGGAACGCCTGGATGTTGCCTCAGCAACACATTTTTCAACGACTTGATCTATGTTGCTTATTTGAAACTACTTGTTCAACTGTAACGCGCTTGTCACTTTTGCCAGATACACTCCTCGCATTTGACCATCCCAAACCCGAGGAAGCTGATGAACCGTGTCTTGAAACCGATCCCGAAATTGTCCGTACTTGCCATCGCCGCCGGACTGGCCCTGGCCGCCTGCGGCGGCAGCGACAGCCATGATGAACCGGCCAAGCCGGTGGCACTGACGGGCGTGTTCCTCGACGGCGCGGTGGAAGGCCTCGATTACGTGGCGGGCAGCGCGGCCAAGGCCAGCACCAATGCCAAGGGCGAATTCACCTGCACGCCAGGCGATACGCTGACCTTCAGCGTGGGCGGCCTGGCGCTGGGCACTTCGCAGTGCGGCACCCTGATCACGCCGCTGGCGCTGGCCGCCACGGCCAATGTGCAGGACGACAAGGTCGTCAACCGCCTGCTGGCGCTGCAACTGCTCGACGACGACAGCGACCCGTCGAACGGCATCAAGCTCACGGCCGAAGTCAAGGCAGCGCTGGTCGGCAAGACCCTGGACTTCAATGCGGCTCCGGCCACCTTCAATACGGCGCTGGCCGCGCACCTGGCGGCGCTGGGCGGTAAATTCGCCGGCCGCACGGTCGATGCGGAACGCCGCGCCCTGGTGCGCGAGCATTTCGAAGACACGCTGGCGTCTAAAATCGGCGCGCCCGTCAACGAAGCGCTGACGCAGGCCAACCCGGTCGGCGAAGTGAAAGTCACCGTGACGCGCTACCAGATCCAGGCGGCCGATAAATTCTACGTGCCGTACGAAGGCGCGAACGCGAAAATCAAGGGCGAATTCCCGAACGGCTTCCTGCCATCGTACGGCTCGGGCCTGGCCTACAAGGGCAAGAGCGCGGCGGGCGACCTGGAATTCTATGGTCTGACGGACCGCGGCCCGAACGGCGATGGCCCGCTGGTGCCCGACCCGGCGGGCAAGGGCACGATCGGCAGCAAGATTTTTCCATCACCGAGTTTTACGCCATCGTTCGGCGTGATTACCTTGGGCAAGGGCGGCGCCGTGCTGGCCTCGTCGACGCCGATCAAGGTGTCGGCCACCGTCAGCAGTTCGGGCTTGCCCGTGCCCGTGGGCGCGGTCGGCAATTCGGCCGAGATTCCCGTCATGGATGCGATGAAGTTCGACGCCGCTGGCAAGGCTGTCTTCAATGCGGGCGGCCTCGATTCGGAAGCCATCGTCGTTGACGCCAAGCGCAATGCGCTGTGGGTCTCCGATGAATACGGTCCTTTCATTGTCAAGATCGATGCGGCCACCGGCATCATCCAGGCCAAGTACGAACCGGGCAAGGGCTTGCCGGCGCTGTTCGCCAAGCGCCGCGCCAACCGCGGCATGGAAGGCATGACGCTGGACGCCAGCAACGACAAGCTGTACGCCTTTTTGCAAAGCCCCCTGAGCGATGGCACGGCCATGTATTCGGTCACCAAGAAGGCCGAGCAGGTAGAGCGTTTCGCCCGCTTCACGCGCTGGATCGAATTTGACCCAACGACAGGCACGAGCGGCAAGATGTATGCGTATCCGCTGGACGCGGCCGACTACCAGGATGGCCGCACGGGCAACGCCAAGCTGGGCGACATGGTGGCGCTGGGCGGCGGCAAGTTCCTCGTCATCGAGCAGGGCGCCGCGCCATCGGGCAAGGTGTTCAACAAGCTGATGCTGGTGGAACTGAAGTCCGCCACGGATATCGCGGCCGCCGCCTTCAACGCCGCCACCTCGGACCTGGAAAAAAGCAGCATGGGCGGCGTGGCCGTCAACGGCGCCGACTGGGCCGCCGTCACGCCGCTGAAGAAAACCCTGCTGCTGGACTTGAACGCCATCGGCTGGGCGGCGGAAAAGGCCGAAGGCCTGACCCTGATCGACGAGTCCACCATCGCGCTGGCCAACGACAATGACTTCGGCCTGAAAACCAAGGTGTATGACGCCGCTGGCGTGGAAGTGAAGGATGCCGACGTGACCAAGTGCACGGTCGACGCGAACGGCGCCATCGTTACCAGCAGCGCGGCTGGCTGCAACGCCGCCAACACCATCCGCGTGGCGCGCGGCGACGACCGCGAGCGTCCTAGCCGCTTGTGGATCGTGAAGTTCGCCAAGGCGCTTAATACGTATTGAGCGAGGGTAGTGGTGATGTCGGATTACGCGCCGCTGTGCGGCGCTAATCCGACCTACATGAACATGAAAAAGCCGCGCGGTGCTGGATGCACCGCGCGGCTTTTTTACGTAGGTCGGATTAGGCGGGGCCGCCGAGGCCGAAGGCCGTAATCCGACATGTATCCGCTTACTTCTTCGTGTAGGTATTCAACCAATCCAAAACGGTGTGATGCCACAGCAGCGAATTGGCTGGCTTCAGCACCCAGTGGTTCTCGTCCGGGAAGACCAGCAGCTTGCTCGGGATGCCCTGGCGCTGCAGCGCCGTGAAGGTGCCCAGGCCTTGCGTGGTCGGGATGCGGAAATCGAGGTCGCCCTGGACCACCAGCATTGGCGTCTTCCAGTTCTTCACGTAGTTCACGGGATTGAACTGTTCGTACTTGGCCGGCGCGTCGTAGTAGGTGCCGCCGTTTTCCCACTCGGTGAACCACAGTTCTTCCGTCGCGTAAGCCATGCCGCGGTTGTCGAACACGCCATCGTGGTTGACCAGGCACTTGAAGCCGTCCGGCCAGTTGCCGGCGATCCAGTTCATCATGTAGCCGCCGTACGAGGCACCCAGCGCGCAGCTGCGTTCGCGGTCCAGCCAGGCGAACTTCTTGGTGGCCGCTTCCAGGCCTTTTTGCAGGTCGACCAGCGGCTTGCCGCCCCAGTCGCCGCTGATGGAGTCCGTGAACTTCTGGCCATAGCCGGTCGAACCATGGAAGTCGATGAAGACGGTGGCGTAGCCGGCGCCCGCGTACACCTGCGGATTCCAGCGGTAGCTCCAGCTGTTGCCGAAGCTGCCTTGCGGGCCGCCGTGAACTAAAAAGGCGATCGGATACTTTTCGCCGGCCTTGGCATTCCATGGCTTCATCACGTGGCCATACACGGTGGCGCCATCGGCGCCGGCAAACGAGAACTGCTCGTACTCGCCGAAACGCACGTCAGCCAGGGCCGCCGCATTCTGTTTCGTCAGCTGCACCATCGGCGCCGTTTCCGACCTGGCGTCGAGCTTGCGCGTGTACAGCTGCGCGCCCGACGTCAGGCTCGCTTGCGCCAGCACGATGGTGTTGCCGCGCACGTCGAATCCAGCCACAGCGCCCTTGCCCGTCAGGGCGGTGACCTTGCCGCTGGCCGCGTCGATGTTGAACAAGCGGTGCTGGCCCACGTCGTCGGCCGTCACCAGGAAGGCCTTGCCGTCCGGCGTCCAGCGGAAGTCGGACACGGAACGGTCCCAGTCATCGGCGACGGTGCGCTTCTTGCCAGTGGCGACATCCATCAGCACCAGGTGGAAACGGTCCGCCTCGAAGCCGGGGCGGGTCATGGCGACATAGGCCAGGGTGCGGCCGTCCGGCGAGTAGGTCGCTTTCGCATCCCAGGCGGGATTGTCGCTGGTCAGATTGCGCGGCGCCTGGCCGCCGGTGGCGGGTATCGTGTAGACGTCGAAGTTGGTCGACCACGATTCCGTGCGGCCGGCCACGCGCACGGAAAAGGCCACGCTCTTGCCGTCCGGGCTGAAGTTGTATTCGCTGTTGTCGCCGAACGGCTTCGATGGCGCATCGCCATTCAGGGTGCCGCTCAGGCTGACGGGTGTGGCGCTGACCTTGCCGGTGGCGTCGATGGGCGCCGAGTACAGCGCATTGCGGCGGCCGTCGGCCCAGGTATCCCAGTGGCGCACGAACATCTCATCGTAGACCATGCCGGTGGCCTTGTTCCTGGCTTTTTCATCGAGGCGCTTCTTCGTGCAGGCGATGTCCGCGCAATCGAGGAAGACGCCCATGCTGAAGGCCAGGCGGTCGCCCTGCGGCGACAGACGGTAGGTGTCGACGTCCAGCGCCAGGTCGGTGACCTTGGCCGCTTCGCCGCCGTTCAGGGGCAGCTGCCACACTTGCGAGGAACCGGAACGGCCGGACAGGAAGTAGATGGCGTCGCCGTTCGGCGACCATTGCGGGTCGCTGGCGCTGGCATCGCCGCGCGTGAGCTGGCGTGGCGCCGCGTTCGGCGCGCGCAGGTCGATCATCCACAGCTGCGTGTTGCCGCGGTTTTTATCCAGGTTGGTGGTGCGCACCGTGTAGACGACGCGCGTGGCATCCGGCGACAGCACGGGGCTGCCCACGCGCTCCATGGCAACCATGTCTTCAACGGTGAAACCGCGCGGCGCGGCCAATGCCGGCACGGCGGCAGTGGTGGCCATGGCGGCACTGAATGCTCCCAAGAGCAGCAGACGTAAACTCATTCAAACTCCCAATGTTATTGCGACGTTGTCGATGTGGTATGAACGTGGCCGGCTGTACCGCCGGCAGGCCGACATCATAGCAATAAAGATGGGGCTGCTGCGGGAGTTGACCGTCGGTTAGCCGGCCGGCACTGCCAGTTGGTCGAGCGCCACGTGGCTGCGGAAGCCGCCCTGGCTGGCCGCCGGCAAGCCGTTTTCGATGGCGTGGGCGAAGCGGATGCCGGGGTCCTGTTCCAGTGCCGCCAGCAGGCGCGCCACGTCGGGATAGTCGCGAAGCTGCGCCAGCTGCAGTGGTTCGGCCCAGCGCGCCGTGGCCGCCAGGTAAGCGTCGGCGATGCCCGGCGCCGTGTCCGAGGCCAGCCAGGCGCGTCCCATCAGCAGGCGCTCCAGGTGCGCCAGGCATTTATTTACCTTCTCGATGGCCATCTCGCGCCAGACGGCGGCGCGTGCATCGTTGTCTGCCGCGCGCGCGGCCTGGAAGGCGGGCATGAAGGCCGCGTGAAAGCTCGTGTGCAGGAACGACAGGACGCTGTTCAGGCGGTCGTATTCGGGCGTGCCCTGCATGAAACCCAGGCTGCTGCCTGGCGCGCGGGCCGCGATATGCAGCAGGATCGCCATGCTTTCCAGCAGCGGCGCGCCCGTGTGCGTGAGCAGGGCCGGCGTCTGGCTCAGGGGATTGATGGCGAGAAAGGCCGGATGCTGCTTGCTGGCCGGGTCGCGCGCTTCCAAGCGTGCCAGGTGAAACGGCAAGCCGCTCCATTCGAGTGCGGCGATGGCGGCAAACGAGCAGCCGAAGGGCACGCTGTAGATCAGGGTGGTTTCCATGCTGGACTTCCGTATGAGCTGAGGGAAGGGCAGTCTAGTCGCTATGGTTACTATTTGGAAGAAGGCAGAATAATGTGGTATAGGTACATTTTTTATACCATGTCGAAGGCGTACCATGAAAGACAATGTCTCCGGCTGTGCCGTGGAAGAAGCCATGCGCCTGCTGGGCGGGCGCTGGAGAGTCGTGCTGCTCAGCTACCTGATGGCGGGGCCGAAGCGTTTCAGCGAAATCCGCCGCGCCGTGCCGAACATTTCACAGCGCATGCTGACCCTGGACTTGCGTGCGCTGGAAGACGCGGGCTTGCTCACGCGCACCGTCTACGCGCAAGTGCCCGTGAAGGTGGAATACCGGCTGACGGACGAGGGGCTGCGCCTGCGCGAACTGGTCGAGATGCTGCGGGCCATCGGCTTGCGCCTGCGGGGTCAGGCGGACGCGGGTGGCGCCTTTCTCGCGCCCGATGCCGGCTAGATGTCTCTACAGAAACAACTGTTTTTATGTAAAGTGCTAGACTGCCGACCTTTGATCACTGCCCCTACTTGCCATGCGCCTGACTTCCCTCGCCCTGTCCGCCTCCGTCCTGTTCGCCACCCTGCCTGCGCATGCCGCTACCATGCCGACGCTGGAGCAAATCCACGCCGCCGTGCAGGCGGGCGTGGCCAAGACTCAGGCGAAGACCCAATCGCCGATGCCGTTCGCCATCAAGGTCACCAGTCTGGCCGGCTGCCAGGATTCGCAGGAAGTGGCGGGCGAAGTGGTATGCCTGGTGAGCATGAGCGCCGGCATGCGCGACGGTTTTACCGTGCTGCCGCTGCGTAACGAGGACGGTACCTGGGTCGGCGTCGAGCGCAAGCACGCCAAATTCGCGGGACCGTCGCCAGCCGAGGCGCAAGCGATGATACGCGCGTGGGCCAAGGAAGAAGTGGCGCGCGACCCGGAAGCGGCCAAGGACGTGCAGATGCAGGAAGCGCAGTCCACCATGCAGGTGAAAGCCATCAACGAGTGCGACGTCAAGCGCAAGACGGGCTACCTGGCATGCGATACGGAACTGAGCGTGCCGAGCCGCCCGGACGGCATCAAGACGGAACTGAGCTTCATGCTCGAGAACGGCGGCTGGCGCTACGTGCCCCGCTAAACCCTGACGTGTTTCTCGCCGGGACAGCCACGCTGTCCCGGCGCTGCGTTCACCACCTTCCCGCGGCCACACGGCCTCTGCAATATTTGCAGATTCGCAAGGCAATTTCGCCCGTAAAAATTGCCCATATAAATTAATAATTCAATATTAAAATTAATGTAACGGTGCAGGCTGCCGCCGGCTTCCCGCCGTCCGGCATTTGCCTGCGTCCCCGTGCCCGCAAGGGCGACAGCCAAGGATCCGACCATGCGACTTAATCTTCCCGTCAGCGATACCGAGATCAATCTGAGCGATACCGAGACCATAGTCTCGACTACCGACTTGCAAGGCAATATCACGTATGCGAATCCATATTTCATCGCCGTCAGCGGTTATAGCGCGGAGGAACTGATCGGCGCGCCGCAAAATATCCTGCGCCACCCGGACATGCCGGTCGAAGCGTTCGCCGATTTCTGGGCCACCATCCGCTCGGGCCGCTCGTGGAGCGGCATGGTGAAGAACCGCTGCAAGAATGGCGATTACTACTGGGTGCTGGCGAACGTCACGCCCGTGGTGGAAGATGGCGTGGCCGTCGGCTACATGTCCGTGCGCACCAAACCCACGCGCCAGCAGGTGGCGCAGGCGTCCGCCCTGTACGCGCGCATCAAGGCGGGGCAGGCCGATGGCGTCGTCATCAGCCAGGGCGCGGCCGTGCGCACGGGCTGGCTGGCGCGTGTCGCGGCGCTGCGCGACCTGGCGCTGGCCAAGCGCATCGGCTGGAACCTGGGTTTGCTGACCCTGGTGTTGTTGCTGCAGCTGGCGTGGAACGCGGGCGTGCTGCCGACCGCCGCTCACGGCTGGCTGACGGGCCTGTCCGTGCTGGCCGTGCTGACGACCCTGTATTTCTGGTACAGCCTGCACCGCGCCGTGCTGCAGCCGCTGCGCCAGGCGCGCCAGGCCTGCGACGTGATGGCGGGCGGCGACCTGACGGGCGAACTCGATACGACGCGGCGCGACGAGATGGGCCAGCTGCTGCGCTCCCTGCGCCAGCTGCGCGTGAATCTGCATTCCATCGTTGGCGACGTGCGCGGCAACTTCCTGCGCATCAGCACGGCCAGCCAGGAAATTGCCGCCGGCAATATGGACTTGTCGGGCCGCACGGAAGCGCAGGCTTCGGCCCTGCAGCAGACGGCGTCGAGCATGGAGCAACTGGCCGCGACGGTGCAGCAAAACAGCGGCAATGCCATACAGGCCAGCGACATGGCGGGCAAGGTGCACGGCCTGGCCGGGCGCGGCGGCGAGATCGTCGGCCAGGTAGTCACGATGATGGCGGAAATTAACGCCTCATCGAAGAAGATCGGCGACATCACGGGCATCATCGAAGGCATCGCTTTCCAGACGAATATCCTTGCCTTGAACGCGGCCGTCGAAGCGGCGCGCGCGGGCGACCAGGGCCGCGGCTTTGCCGTGGTGGCGGGCGAAGTGCGCAGCCTGGCCCAGCGCAGCGCCTCGGCCGCCACGGAAATCAAGCAGTTGATCACGGCGTCGCTGGCGCAGGTGCAGGCGGGCGCGAAGCTGGCGGAGCAGGCGGGCGCCAGCAGCGCGGAAATGCTGGGCGCCGTGCAGGGCGTGCACGGCATCATGGAAGAGATCGCTTCAGCTTCGCGCGAACAAAGCCACGGCATCGGTCAAGTGAATATGGCCGTCACGCAGATGGATGAAGTGACGCAGCAGAATGCGGCGCTGGTGGAGGAATCGGCTGCCGCTTCCGCCTCGCTGCAAGACCAGACCTTGCAGCTGGAGCAGGCGATGGCCCTGTTCAAGCTGGAACGGCGGCGCGGCGGCCCTGTGCCTGTGCGGCTGGCCGAGCGCCGCCGTGCTACAGCAGGCGCTCTGACAGCGCCTTGAAGGCGACCCCGGGTACGAGAAAGGCGAACGGCGTGGACAGGGGCGGCAATTGCGCCAGCAAGCCGCACTGCGCGTGCGACGCTGCCAGCGCTTGCACCTGATCCAGGTTGACGGGCAGGTCGATCTCGCCGAAGACCAGCTTGCCGTTGCGCGGCACGTGGGCGATGGCCGCATCCTGGCAGGCGAGGAATGCGACGGCGTCGCGCCAGTTGCCGAAGAGCGCTTGCCAATCCGCATCGAGGACCTGTTCCGCAACGATGTCCGCCTGCACGTCCAGCGATGGCGCGCTGCCGGCGCCGGGTGCAATCGCGCAGCGTGCCTGCGTGGCGGACACGTCCAGCGTCATGCCGGCGGCCAGGTGTGTCGGCAGGATATCGCTGAACAGGCGCGTGCCCAGCGCGTGCGGCAAGCTGTCCATGATATTTTTCAAAAAATACACGCAGGGCACGGCGGGCGCGCCTGGCGGCGTGTGGTGCAGATACAAGCGCCAGTTGCTTTGCAGCGGAGACGGCAGCAGCCGGCGCAGCGGACCCGGCAGGGCCGGGCCGAAATGCCCGTGGCGGTAGGTCAGCACCGTGAATGGGGTCTTGCCATCGCGCTGCCACAGAACCACGCCGGCCGGCAGCAAGCGCTGCGCGGCAGCGGCGTCCACCAGCCAGCTCACGTACACGACATCGCGCACGTCGCTATGCAGGGTCAGGAAGGGCAGGCGGGACAGGATGGCCTGGCGCACGTTGGCAAGGCGCGTGCAGTTGGCGAGCGCGGCAAAGAGCCGCCCCGGCCAGCCCGCGCGCGGGTGGCGGTAAGTGTTGTCGTGCAATGGAAAAGCTTTCGGAAATGGAACGGAGGAGATAGGCCTACGCTGCAACGTCCGTCCACATCATCGCGAGCGGCAGCGATGTGGGGCCGAGACGCGCAGCTGTGCTGGAGCACAGCGGGCATCGCTGGCCGCACAGGGTGCCGCGCAGCCGATGTGGGCGGGCGTGACTATTATTGCATGTGCCAGCCGTGGCTGACGACGATCGACTGGCCGCTCAGGGCCGTCGACGGGAACGCCGCCAGGAACACGGCCGTTTGCGCCACGTCCTGCGTGGTGGTGAATTCGCCGTCGATGGTGTCTTTCAGCATGACTTTCTTGATGACGTCTTCCTCGCTGATGTTCAGCTGGGCCGCCTGTTCGGGGATTTGCTTGTCGACCAGCGGCGTGCGCACGAAGCCGGGGCAGATGACGTTGGCGCGGATGCCGTCCTTTGCGCCTTCCTTGGCCACCACCTTGGCCAGGCCCAGCAAGCCGTGCTTGGCGGCCACGTAGGCGCTCTTGAATGGCGAGCCTTCGTGCGAGTGCACGGAACCCATGTAGATGATGGCGCCGCCGCGGCCCGCCTTGATCATTTCGCGCATGCAGGCGCGCGTGGTGAGGAAGGCGCCGTCCATGTGAATGGCCAGCATCTTTTTCCATTGATCGAACGGGTAGTCGACGACGGGGCTGATGATCTGGATGCCCGCGTTGCTGATCAGGATATCGATGCCGCCGAAGTGGGCCGCCGCATCCGCCACGCCCTTGTCGACTTGCGCTTCGCTGGAGACATCCATGGCGACGGCAAACGCCTGGCCGCCCGACTGCTTGATTTCCTCGGCCGTCTTGCTGGCCGCTTCCAGGGCCAGGTCGGCGATGACGACCTTGGCGCCTTGTTTTGCGTATTCAATAGCCATTTCCTTGCCGATACCACTGGCGGCGCCGGTAATCAGTGCGACTTTGTCTTTGAGTTGCATATTAATCCTTTGCATTGCGGGTTGGAGTGATCATGGAAAACCTGACTATGCCAGTATAGCCAGAAAACGCGCCGTGCATGCCCCGCGCGCGCCTAGGGAACTTGCTGCCCGTCAAGCCGCCGCTCAAGCATTTGCTGCAGGCGCCAGGCGCCGGGATTGGTGCCGGCCCAGGTGCGGAACGCATGGTTGAACGCGCTTTGCTCCTGGTAGCCGAGCAGGAAGGCAATGTCGACCAGCGACAGCTCCGGCTGGCGCAGGTAGTCGCGCGCCAGGCCAAAGCGGACCTGGTCCAGCACGGCCTGGAAACTGGTGCCGGCGTCGGCCAGCTTGCGCTGCAGGGTGCGCGGCGTGACGGCCAGGGCGGCGGCGATGGTGGCCAGCTTGGCCGCACCGTGGCGCAGGCCGGCCACGATGGCCGAGCGCACTTGCGCTTCGATGCCGCGCGCGCCATCGGCGTGCACTTCGCCATGGCGCTGCGCCAGCAGCTGTTCCGCATGCCGGCACAGCACCGGGTACAGGCTGACGTCGGCGTTGGGCACGGGCCAGTCCAGCAGGCGCGCATCAAACGTGGCCGCGTTGGCGCCCGCGTTGAAGGCCGGCAGGCTGCCCAGTACGCGCACATATTCGTCGCGGTGCGCCGCGTGGCGCAGCAGCTCTCCGCCGCCATCGTGGCTGAACGCCAGCTGGGCCGGCGGCAGCGGCATGCCGGCCAGCCAGTCGCCGCACACCTTGACACCGGCAAAGACGCTGTCGACCAGGTGGCGGCTGGCGCCCGGGAAGTTGCTGGTCCAGCGGTAATGCGCGATGGCGCCGTCGCGCTGCAGGGTTGAGCGGCCCAGGTCGTGCGCCAGCCGTTCATAGCGGGCCGTCTGTTCCAGCGCCTGGCCAAAATCCTTGCAACTGAGCAAAATCAAGCCATACGCGCTGTAGGTGCCCATGCGTGCGCGCTGGCCCACGTGCAGGCCGAAATGCGCGTCGCCCGCCAGCCGCGCGCCCGCGTCGAGCAGGCGCACGTAATCGCGCGCGGCCAGGGTGGCCGCCGGCGCTTCCAGGCTGTGCGGCGGCACGCCCGCCGCCTGCGCCAGGGTAGCGCAGGCGATGCCATGCGCGCTGGCCGCTTCCAGCAGCGGCTGCAGATAGGCGATGGCCACCCGGCCTTCCGCGTGGCGGCCGTCAGTGCCTGGCATGATGGAACAATACGATTGTCATGAAAAACCAATACCCGTGGTCTGTGGCGGCATATGCTATTGATCTGGCAAGAGATCAGCAAGAACAGTATAGCAAGCCGCTGTGGCGCGCAACTGGGCGCGCCTGGACCAATCAAGGGGAAATCGATGCAACGCTGGAATGGCTGGGGAGATGAAAACATCGTGTATGCGCTGAGCGACGAGGCGCTGGCATTCCTGGGTGCGCGCCTTGGGCCGGGCAGCCCCATGGTGGACGCCACGTTCGACGGCGCCTGCGCGCAGGTGCCCACGTCGCGCCTGGCGCCGCATCCGCTGATCGATACCCAGCCTGCCACGCGCGTGCGCCACGCACTGGGCCAGAGCCTGCCCGACTGGTTCAAGCTGCGCCATGGCCGCATCGGCGCGGTACCCGATGGCGTGGCCTTTCCCGACAGCGCGCAGCAGGTGCGCCAGCTGATCGAGTACGCGCGCCAGGCTTGCGTGGCCGTGATTCCCTACGGCGGCGGCACCAGCGTGGCCGGGCATTTGACGGTGGCGCCGGGGCCGCGTCCCGTGCTGGTGCTGAGCCTCGCGCGCCTGTGCGCGCTGGGCCACCTGGACCGCGAAGCGCAGCTGGCCACGTTTGGCGCGGGCGTGTATGGCCCCGACCTGGAGGCGCAGCTGCGCGCGCATGGCTACACCCTGGGACACTATCCGCAATCGTTCGAGTATTCGACCCTGGGCGGCTGGATCGCCACGCGCTCGTCGGGGCAGCAGTCGTTGCGCTATGGCCGCATCGAGCAGCTGTTCGCCGGCGGCGAAGTGGAAACGCCGGCCGGCACCTTGAGCATTCCCACCTTTCCCGCCTCGGCGGCCGGCATCGACCTGCGCGAAATGGTGCTGGGCTCCGAAGGCCGGCTGGGCGTCCTGACGCAGGCGACCGTGCGCGTCTCGCCGCTGCCGCCCTATGAAGCCTTCCACGCCGTGTTCTTTGCCGGCTGGGGCCAGGCGCAAGCGGCCGTGCGGGCGCTGGCGCAGGCCGGGCTGCAGCTGTCCATGCTGCGCCTGTCGAACGCGCTCGAGACGCAGACCATGCTGACCCTGGCCGGCCACAAGAAACTGGTGGGCTTGCTGGAGCGCTACCTGTCGCTGCGCGGCTGCGGCGACGGCAAGTGCATGCTGATGGTGGGCGTCAGCGGCGAAGCGAAAGGCGCGCGCGCAGCCTTGCGCGCCGCCCTGGCGCTGGCGCGGCGGCACAAGGGCGTGCACGTGGGACGGCACATGGGCGACAAGTGGAAGCAGGGGCGCTTTCGCAATGTGTATTTGCGCAATGGCGCCTGGGAACATGGCTATGTGATCGACACGGTGGAAACGGCCGTCGACTGGCCCCGCGTGACACTCATGATGGCGGCGCTGGAGCGGGCGGGCGTCGGCGCGCTGGCGCAGCACGGCGAGCAGGTGCACGCGTACACGCATCTGTCGCATGTGTATGCGCAGGGCGCCAGCGTGTACACCACGTATGTGTACCGGCTGGCGTCCACGTACGAGGAAAACATGGCGCGCTGGCGCAGCCTGAAGGATGCCGCCAGTGCCGCCATCGTCGCCAATGGCGGCACCATCAGCCACCAGCATGGCGTGGGCACCGACCACGCGCCGTGGCTGGCGGCGGAAAAGGGCGATCTCGGCATCGCCGCCATGCGCGCGCTGTTCCGCCAGGTGGACCCGCAGGGCATGATGAATCCCGGCAAGCTGCTGCCCGAGGCGGGAGGCATATTGTGAATCCCTTCGCGCGCAGCGAGGAATTGCCTGGCATCCTGGCGCGCGAGTGGGACGTGCTGATCGTCGGCGGCGGCATCACGGGCGCCGGCATTCTGCTGGAAGCATCGCGGCGCGGCTTGAAGGCGCTGCTGGTGGAGCAGCGCGATTTCGCCTGGGGCACGTCGAGCCGTTCCTCCAAACTGGTGCATGGCGGCTTGCGCTACCTGAAGCAGGGCCAGTTCGGCATGACGCGCGAGTCCGTGCACGAGCGGCAAGCCTTGCTGGCTGATGCGGCGGGGCTGGTCGAGCCGCAGGGCTTCGCCTTTGGCGACTACGCGGGCCGGAAGCCGGGCCGGCGCCAGTTCATGCTGGGGCTGGCCATCTACGACGTGATGGCGGGGCGGCGTGCGCGCCGCTATGTGGAGGCGGCGGATTTTGCCATGCTGGCGCCGCACATCGAACGCGCGGGCCTGCGCGGCGGCATGCTGTACCAGGATGCGAAGACGGATGACGCGCGCCTGGTGCTGCGCGTGCTGCGGGAAGCGCGGCGCCATGGCGGCGTGGCCGTCAATTACCTGGGCGTGGCGTCGCTGCTGCGCGAGGGCGACAAGGTCGTCGGCGCCACCTTGCTCGATGCGGCAGATGGCACGGCGCCTGCCGTGCGTGCGCGCCTGGTGATCAGCGCCACGGGTGCCTGGGCCGACAAGCTGCGCGGGCAGGTGGGGCAAGCGCCGAAACTGCGGCCCTTGCGCGGCAGCCATCTGCTGCTGCCTGCCTGGCGGCTGCCGCTGGCGCAGGCCGTCAGCCTGATGCACCCGCACGATGGCCGGCCCGTGTTCGCCTATCCGTGGGAGGGCGTGAGCCTGGTGGGCACCACCGATGTCGACCATGCGGGCGGGCTGGACAGCGAGGCGGCCATCACCCGCGGCGAACTCGATTATTTGCTGGTGGCGCTGCGCTGGCAGTTTCCCGGCCTCGACCTGGGTGAACACGATGTGCTGGCCACGTTTGCCGGCGTGCGGCCCGTGATCGACAGCGGCCAGCTTGACCCGTCGAAGGTAGCGCGCGAACATGCGCTGTGGCTGGAAAACGGCTTGCTGACGGTGGCCGGCGGCAAGCTGACGACCTTCCGCGTGATCGCGCTCGACGCATTGCGCCGCGCCGCGCCGCTGCTGCCGGGCTGGCAGGCGGATTTGCGTCCGCTGCCCATTTTTGACGCGGCGCCGCCGCTGTCGGGCAAGGCCCTGGTGCTTGACGCGCAGCAGCGCGAACGCCTGCTGGGCCGCCACGGCGCGGATGCGCAAGCGCTGTGCGACGCGGCGCACGATGGCGAGTTGTCGCCGATACCGGGCACGCAGACCCTGTGGGCGCAGCTGCGCTGGGGCGCGCGCATGGAAGATGTGCGGCACCTGGACGACTTGCTGCTGCGGCGCACGCGCCTCGGTTTGCAGCTGGCAGGCGGCGCGCTTGCTATCATGCCGCGCCTGCGTGCCATTTGCCAGACGGAGCTGGGCTGGGACGATGCGCGCTGGGACGCGGAACAGCTGCGCTACCTGGCGCTGTGGCAGCGCCACTACAGCGTGCCGCAGGGCGCGTAAAAACATCAGAATAAACCAGAGGAGAGCATCATCGAGACCACCGTGTTTGGCGAAAGCCTGGAACTGGGCGACGCCCGCATCACCTATGACAGCCTGTCGCCGCTGGACTTGCGCCAGCCGGTGCACGCCATCGTCGACGACCTGGGCGAAGACCTGCTGCAAATCACCTGCGCGAACGGCGACATCGTCGACGTGGGCTGGTACCCGGCATGGAATGAACAGGGGCGCTTGCGCGTGGTGGCCGTGCGCGGCCAGGACTGGGAAGCGCCGGTGTTCAGCGCCCGGCCGGAAAAAGATCCGCAGGCGCTATTGCAGGCGCTGCGCGCCGCGCTGGCCGCATTGACTCAGGCGGGCTAAGGCCATGGCCAGCCTACCCGGCCCCGGGCCGTATATCCTTTCCATCGACAATGGCACGCAAAGCGTGCGCGCGCTGCTGTTCGACCGGGACGGCAACCTGGCGGCCAAGGCGCAAGTGTTCCTGGAAGCGTATTACTCGGACCACCCCGGCTGGGCCGAGCACGACGCCAACGGCTACTGGCAAGCCGTGTGCGCAGCGTGCCAGCAGCTGTGGCGCGGCACGGACATCGACAAATCGTCGGTCGCCGGCGTGGCCGTCACCACGCAGCGCGGCACGGTCGTCAACGTGGACGAAGATGGCCAGCCCTTGCGCCCCGCGATCACCTGGCTGGACCAGCGCAGCACGCGCGAGATTCCGCACCTGGCGCCGTGGTGGCGCGCCATCTTCCGCGCCACGCGGCTCGACGGCACCATCGCCTACTTCCGCCGCGAAGCGGAGATCAACTGGATCAGCGCGCGGCAGCCCGATATCTGGCGCCGCACGCACAAATTCCTGCTGCTGTCGGGTTTTTTGAACCATCGCCTGTGCGGCAACTACGTCGATTCGACCGGCTCGCAAGTGGCGTACATCCCGTTCGACTACAAGCGCCATGCGTGGGCCGGGCGCTTCGACTGGAAGTGGCAGGCGCTGGCCATTCGCCGCGCCATGCTGCCCGAGCTGGTGACGCCGGGCACGCGCATGGGCGCCATCACGGCCGCTGCCGCTGCCGCGACGGGCATCCTGGAGGGCACACCGCTGCTGGCGGCCGCCGCCGACAAGGCCTGCGAAGTGCTGGGCGCCGGCTGCGTCGAGCCGCACGTGGCGTGCCTCAGCTACGGCACCACGGCCACCATCAACACCACCAACCGCAAGTACGTGGAAGTGACGCGCTTCATTCCGCCATATCCGGCCGCCATGCCGGGTGCCTACAGCACGGAAGTGCAGATTTTTCGCGGCTACTGGATGGTCAACTGGTTCAAGGAGCAGTTCGGCGACCGCGAGCGGGCGGCGGCCGCCGAAGACGGCACGGGCCTGTCGGCAGAAGCGCTGTTCGACCGCCTGGTCGACGCCGTGCCGCCCGGTTCCATGGGCCTGATGCTGCAGCCATACTGGAGCCCCGGCATCAAGGTGCCGGGGCCGGAAGCGAAGGGCGCCATGATCGGCTTTGGCGACGTGCATACGCGCGCGCACATCTACCGCGCCATCCTCGAAGGCCTCGCGTATGCGCTGCGCGAAGGCAAGGAGCGCATCGAGCGGCGCAGCGGCATCGCCATCACGGAGCTGCGCATCGCGGGCGGCGGTTCGCAAAGCGACGCGGCCATGCAGCTGACGGCCGACATCTTCGGCCTGCCGGCCGCGCGCGCACACGTGTATGAAAGCTCGGGCCTGGGCGCGGCGATCGCCGCCAGCGTGGGCCTGGGCTGGCACGCGGATTTCCCCGCCGCCGTGCAGGCGATGACGCGCAAGGGCAAGGTGTTCCAGCCCCATCCCGAGCACCGCAAGATCTACGAGCAGCTGTACCGGCGCGTGTACCAGAAGATGTATGCGCGGCTGCAGCCCCTGTACCGCGAGATCGCGGCCATCACGGGCTATCCGGAATAGCCGCGCATTAAATCGTATTGCGAATCATTCGCATCTATTATATGATGTGCTCCGCATTTCACTTAGGCAACTTATCCCGGTGACTGCAGTGCGCCGCCGGCCATGCGCCGGCGGCGCGTCCGCGCGGGCAGAATTCCGCCGCAACGCTTCCTTCAACGCCGCCGCTTGATCGTGCACAGTCTGTTTTCTCTGCCCTGCGTTTTTCATTCCACAAGCATGAAGTAGCCGGCAAGGACAGCAATGAAGACGAACCGCAAGCACCGCATGCGCGCCAGCGCATTAACCCCGATGGCCGCCGCACTGGCGCTGGTACTGGCCAGCATGGGCGGCAGCGCCCGCGCCGAAAATGCCACCGATGCCGCCAATCCGGACAATGTCGCGCAGATGCCCGCCATCAGCGTCTTTGGCGACGCCATCAGCGCCGGCACGGCCGGGCGCTCGTATATCAGCAGCGCCGACATCGAGCGCCAGCAGGCCGACAACGTCGCCTCCCTGCTCGACACCCTGCCTGGCGTGGACCTGGCCGGCACGGCCCGCCCCAGCGGCCAGAGCCTGAATATCTGGGGTTTTAATAAAGTACAGGACGTGAAGGTGATTCTCGACGGCGTACCGAAGGGCTTTGAAAAATACCGCCAGGGTTCCATCTTCATCGAGCCAGAACTGATCAAGCAGATCGAAGTAAACAAGGGCGCGCATACCAGCTTGTATGGCAATGGCGGCTTTGGCGGCGTCATCACGGTCGAAACCAAGGATGCCAAGGACATGCTCGAAGGCGACGAGAAAATCGGCGCCATGCTCAAGTATTCGCGCCATTCGAACAACGCGGAAAACGATGCCACCGTGGCCGTGTATGGCCGCTCGGAAGATGGCCGCTATGACGCGATGGCCTTCACCACGCGGCGCAAGTCCGACGATTTGCGCAAACCCGATGGCAAGCCATTCCGCTTTTCCGCCATCGACGCGCCATCGAGCCTGGCGAAACTGAATATCCGTCTGACGCCCGAGCAGCTGCTGACCCTGACGGCGATGAAGAGCGGCAGCACGGGCTGGGGCCCGTTCGCCGCCATGGGCGAAGACGTGCCCACGCCGACGGAGGCGGAAATCAGGAAGTACGGCCTGGAAGAAGCGTGGCAGCGCAAGGCTGTCTACCGCGACCAGAACGACGACACGTATTCCGTGAAATGGCAGTACGCGCCGCAGAATAATCCGTGGATCAAGCTGACGGCCAGCGCCGGCTATTCGCACACGGACCAGCATGACAAGCGCCTGCCTTCGGCTTCGCTGGGTTCCTACCTGGGCTCCCTGGGCAACGAGAGCTGGGCCTCGTATGTAGACCGCATTGCCGAAGTGCGCAACGAAAGCGTATTTAGCACGGGCGGCATCTCGCACGTGCTGCAAACGGGCCTGCAATGGCACAAGAACGTGCGCGATACCCTGATGTACTACCCGTCGTCGACGGCGCTGAAAGACCCGACATACAACTACGGTTATTTCCAGCCCTACTACATGCCGGCCGGGCGCCAGGAAACCACGGGCCTGTACCTGCAGGATGCGATGACATATGGCGATGTGACCCTGACGGCGGCGCTGCGCCACGACCGTGTCGTTTCCGAGGGCGTGCCGAACAAGGCGTCGCGCTACAACAGCCCGCTGGCGGCGGCCGGCCATGACTTCAGCGAGAAAGTCCATGCCGACTGGTCTCCCCGCCTGGGCCTGTTCTGGAAGGCGTCCAGCGCGGTGGCGCTGTTCGGCGACTTGAGCCGCACCTGGCGCGCGCCGACCATCGACGAGATGTATTCGAATGAATACTATGTTTCGTCGCGGCTCGGCTCCTCGACGCCGGGCACCAGCCGCGACCTGGCCGTGGAGCGGGTGACGGCCGTGCGCGCTGGTGTCATGCTGCACCGGCAGAACGTGCTCATGGAGCGCGACGACGTGCAGCTGCGCCTGACGGCTTACCAGAACCGCGTCAGCGACAATATCGGCCCGCGCCTGGGCATCCTGATCGAAGGCTATGTGCCGGGATCGGGCAAGGTGCCGCCGGCCCTGTCGTCCTACCGCAACCTGGCCGGCTTCCACACCCGGGGCGTGGAAGTGGAGTCCTATTACAACTCGCCGCGCCTGTTCGCCAGCGCTTCGCTGTCGAAGCAGCGCGGCACGCGCAGCGGGTCCCAGCGCGACCCGTGGGGCCAGGACGAACCCGTGTCGACCATTGCGCCGGACAAGCTGATGGCGGGCCTGGGCTGGCGCATGCCGGACCTTGGCGCCAGCATCGGCTGGCAGGGCCGCTTCGTCGCCAAGCAGGACCGCGTGCTGCCGGTGGGCAATGTGTACCGCTTGCCGCCGTCGAAAGGCTATGCGCTGCATACCCTGTTCGCCTCGTGGAATGGGCGGCAAGGCATCTGGCGCGGCACGGAAGTGCGGCTGACGGTGGACAATATCTTCAACCGCAATTACATGCCGTATCTGAGTGAAGCGGTTACCGGCGTGGGGAGGAATGCGAAATTGAGCGTGTCGCGTAAGTTTTGATCAGTTTTAAGAATGGCGGGCCGGAGACGCCCGCTTGGCCCGGGGTGCCTTTTTTTGTGACTTTGGCCTACTCCCGGTTCGCCGTATCCTTAACGTAACACCAACGCTTTGACCGTCTCCCAGGCCGTGCTGCCCGAATGCGTGGCGCAGACCTGGTTGCGGCCGCCTTCCTTGGCCACGTACATGGCGCGGTCGGCGGCGACGAACAGCGCCTTGCGGTCGTCCAGCTGGTGCGGTTCGATGGTGGCCACGCCGATGCTGACGGTGATCCAGGGCGAAGTGCCAGAGCGCGGATGCGGCAGCTGCAGCGCTTCGATATGCGCGCGGATGGTTTCGGCCAGGGCCAGGGCGCTGGCGGCGTCCGTGTCGGCAAGCAGCATGACGAATTCCTCGCCGCCGTAGCGCGCCGCCAGGTCGCCCGGGCGGCCGGCGTGGGCGTCGATGGCTTGCGCCACCTGCTGCAGGCAGCTGTCGCCGGCCGGATGGCCCAGGCTGTCGTTGTACAGCTTGAAATGGTCGACGTCGAGCACCACCAGCGACAGGGCGCCGCCGCCGCGCACGGCGCGCTGCCACTCTTTTTCCAGGAAACTGTCGAAATGCCGGCGGTTGGCGATCTGCGTCAGCGGGTCGAGATAGGCGGCGCGCTGCAGCGCGTCTTCCGACTGCTTGTGGTGCGTGATGTCGTGCAGCAGGCCGATATACAGGGGCTGGCGCAGATACATGGGCGTCAGGGTCAGGTCCATGCTCAGGGCTTCCCCATTACGGTGGCGGATCGCCACTTCGCGCGTGCCGTGGTTATGCGCCGTTTCCGGACTGGCCGCGTACTTGGCAAAGTAATCGAGGTATTCCTGCGTCACCATTGGGCTGAGCAGCTCGCCGATCGAACGCCCGGCCAGTTCATTTTCGCGGTAGCCCAGGTACTGGTCGCAGGCCGGGTTGGTGTACTGGATGCGCCCGTCGGCCTCGATGATCAGCAAGCCCTCCGCCATGTTGTTGACGATGGTGCGCAGGCGCTCGGCCTGCTCCTGCTGGGTTTCATTGTTGCTGCGGATTTGCAGCTGGGCGCGCACCCTGGCGCACACTTCGGCCATGCGCAGCGGCTTGCTGATGTAGTCGACGGCGCCGCAGTCGAAGCCGGCCACCACATCGTCCGTTTCCGTCTTGGCGCTCATGAAGATGACGGGGATGCGCTGCGTCAGCGGGTGCTGTTTGAGGCGCCGGCAGGTTTCGATGCCGTCCATGTCCGGCATCAGCACGTCGAGCAGGATCAGGTCGGGATGGGCGCGCTGGGCGATCGCCAGCGCCCGTTCGCCGGACGTGGCGACGTAGGTTTGATAACCCTGTTCGCTCATGAGCTTGCGCAACAGCTCAAGGTTGGCCGGCGCATCATCGACAATCAATATGGCGGCTTCGCGCCGTTGGGGAGACCCCACACTGCCTGGACTCATTGCTACCGGCCTTTCGGATGTGCTGCGCGGGGCCAGCGTTTGCTGCACTTTCGGAGATGCCGAAGCCCGGCAAGCCGCGCCCGCAGGTAGCGGCCGGGCAGGTTGGCGCCGGGAGTGTCGCCCTGGCCGCAGACCGCGGACCGTGAGCGCATGTACACGTGTAGTCAAAGGCTGACCGGATTCAAATCTGACACTTTGGCCAAATCATACCGCTTTGCCAATTTTTTGGGTGAAAAATCGATGCTCTGCGCCGCAGTAAACTATTATTTTTATACTATTTTTAAAAATAAATACACGGAGTTGTTGCCGTAAAGACTGTTTTTAGTGGAAAAAGGCGCGTACCCGTCGTCAGGCATTCCGGGCAGGAGGGAAGCCCCGCGCAAGGCGGGGCGTGCAGCGGTATTACATTTTTGCGGCGATCAGCTTGCCCAGGATGGCGATGCCTTCACGGATGCGTTCCGGCGGCACCGTCACGAACGACAGGCGCAGGGTGTGCGTGTCCGGCGTATTCGCATAGAACGGCGCGCCCGGCACGAAGGCCACCTTGTTGGCGATGGCTTCGTCCAGCAGCTTCATGGCGTCGATGTGTTTCGGCAGGGTGACCCAGATGAACATGCCGCCTTCCGGCTTCGTCCAGCTCACGCCGGCCGGGAAATGCTCTTCCAGGGCCGACAGCATGGCCTGGCACTGGTTGCCGTACAGGCTGCGGATGCTGGGGATGTGGCGCTCCAGGAAGCCGTCCTTGATCACTTCATGCACCACCATCTGCGTCAGCTGCGAGGTGTGCAGGTCGGCCGCCTGCTTGGCCAGCTCCAGGCGGCGCACCAGCGGCGGCGGGGCCACCACGTAGCCGAGGCGGATGCCGGGCGTGAGCACTTTGGAGAACGATCCCATGTAGATCACGCCGTCCGGATTCATGTTGAGCATCTTCGGGTACGGCTCGCCGCTGTAGCTGAGGGCGCCGTAGGGATCATCCTCGATCAGCGGCAGGCCGTGGCGGGCGCAGGTTTCCACCAGTTCCACGCGGCGCGCCACGGACAGGCTGCGGCCCGTCGGGTTCTGGAAGTTCGGCAGCGCGTACAGCAGGCGCGCGCCATCGGCGACGGGGTCGATGGACGATGGCACCAGGCCTTCGTCATCGGTATCGACGGACACGAATTCGGGACGGTAGACGGAAAACGCCTGCAGGGCGCCCAGGTAGCTGGGGGTTTCCACCAGCACGCGGCTGCCTTCGTCGATGAGGACCTTGCCCAGCAAGTCCAGCGCCTGCTGCGAGCCGGACGTCATCAGCACCTGTTCCGGCGCGATCGTGCTGCCCTGGCTGGACAGCGAGTCGGCGATCCACTGGCGCAGTGGCAGGTAGCCGTCGGTGGGGCCGTATTGCAGTGCCACCTTGCCATGGTCCGACAGGACCTTGTCGAAGGCCGTCTTCATTTCCTCGACGGGGAAGGTGGCGGGCGAGGGCAGGCCGCCGGCAAACGAGATGATTTCAGGGCGCTGCGTGATCTTCAGGATTTCGCGGATGAACGAGCTTTGCAGCTGTTCCGCGCGTTCGGCAAAGCGCCATTGGATCGGATTCGGATTTTCAATTTTCATGCGAGTCTCACGGAAGATGCCGAGCTGCGCCGGCTGGTTTTGTTGGCCCGCTTGTGGCGGTGCTTGCGCAAGCGGTGCCGGATAGGCGCCGCCATGGTGCCGGGGTATTGTACGGCTTGCAAGCCGGTCTGCCCATCCGCACGCGAAAACAGCGTTGCAAACGGGCGTCATCGCCGCCTATTTCAGCTTGCGCCCGGCCGCCACCACGGCGATCACGGCGCCCGCGAACAGCAGGCTGTCCGCCGTCAATGGCTCGCCCAGCAGCACGGCGGCGCCCAGCAGGGTGAGGAAGGGCTGCAGCAGCTGCGTCTGGCCCACGCGCGCCACGCCGCCCAGCGCCATGCCCCGGTACCAGAAAAAGAAGCCGATAAACATGGAAAACACGGAGATATACGCAAAGCCCAGCCAGGCTGCGCCGCTGGCCTGCGCCATCAGCGCGCGCTGCGGCCAGGCGTTCCACAGCACCACGGGCAGCACGAAAGGCACGGCCAGCAGCAACGCCCAGGAAATCACATGCTGGCCCGGCATGGTTTGCGCCAGGCGCCCGCCTTCCGCATAGCCGAGTGCCGCCAGCAGCACGGCGGCAAAGATCAGCCAGTCGGCCACGTGGAAGCTGCCGCCGCCCTGGCGCAGCGCGAAGGCCACCACCAGCGCCGTGCCGATGACGGCCATCAGCCAGAAGCCGGGCGATGGACGTTCTTTGCCGCGCAGCACGGCAAAGACGGCTGTGGCCAGCGGCAATATGCCCACCAGCACGGCGCCGTGCGAGGCGGGCAGGCTGCGCATGGCGATCGACGTCAGCCAGGGAAAACCCAGCACGCAGCCCAGCGACACGAGCGCCAGCGGCAGCCATTGTTCGCGCCGCGGCAGCGGCGCGCGCTGGTGCCACAGCCACAGGCCGGCCAGGCTGGCGGCCACCAGGGCGCGGCCCAGCGCGACAAAGGTGGGATCGAGCTCGGCCACGGCCAGCCGCGTGAAGGGCAGGGTCAGGCTGAAGAGGGCGACGGCGATCAATCCCAGCAGCAGGCCCTGGCGGTCGGCGCCGAGGCGAGGTGGCTGGCTGGCGGCGATGGTACTGGTGCTGGTATGCGTAGGCATGGGGTTCCCGGGGCTGGCGTGACTGGACATGGGCATGGATTAATCTGCCCTGTACTGTTATCCTAGAGTTGAATAGCAGTACAGTACAAATACACTTCAACGCATAATTTCCCATACTGTAGTGGCCATATGAGCAATACACCCGCATCACCGTCGCTGCCTTTGCTGTCGCGCGCCTCGGGCGAAACCCTGATTGACCAGATCGTGCGCTCGCTGGCGGCGCGCATCGACGACAAGCTGCTGCGCGGCGGCGCGCGCATGCCCTCGATCCGCCAGTGCGCGGCCAGCATGAACGTGTCGTGCGCCACGGTGGTGGCCAGCTACGACAAGCTGGTGGCGCGCGATTACCTGGAATCGCGGCGCGGCGCCGGTTTTTTCGTGCGCGAACGCGCGCCGCTGAACACGCCCATGCCGTCGTCCGGCGTGCCGGAGACCGGTGCGCAGCCCATGGATGTCGTCTGGCTGATCCGTAATATGTTCCGCCAGACGCCGGCCATTCCCGCACCCGGCACGGGCATGCTGCCGGCCGAATGGCTCGATGGCGACCTGGTGGCGCGCGCCTTGCGCGACGTCAGCCGCCAGCCTGGCAATCTGCTGCTCGGCTATGGCGCGCCGCAGGGCTTTTTGCCATTGCGCCAGCAGTTGCAGCTGAAACTGGCGGGGCTGGAAATCGCCTGTCCGCCCGAGCAGATCGTCACCACGGTGGGCGTGATGCAGGCGCTGGACCTGGTGGCGCGCGAGTTTGCCCGCCCCGGCGACACCATTTTCGTCGACGATCCCGCCTACTGGCTGATGTTCGGCGCCTTTGCCGCCATGGGCATGCAGGTGATCGGCATCCCGCGCCTGGGTGACGGCCCCGATATCGGCGTGCTGGAACAGCTGGCGGCCGTGCACCGGCCCAAGCTGTATGTGATCAATTCGGTGCTGCACAATCCCAGTTCCACCTCGCTGTCGGCGGCCAAGGCTTTCCAGGTGCTGCGCCTGGCCGAGCAGCACGATTTCCTCATCGTCGAAGACGATATCTACTGCGACATGCATCCCGGTGGCGCGGTGCAGCCGGCCACGCGCCTGGCTGCGCTGGATCAATTGCGCCGCGTGATTTACCTGGGCGGCTTTTCCAAGAGCCTGTCGGCCAATCTGCGCGTGGGCTTCATCGCCACATCACAGGAACGGGCGCAGCGACTGGCCGACCGCAAGATGCTGGCCACCTTGACCACCAGCGATATCGGCGAACGGGTGGTGTATAAGATCCTTTCGCAGGGCCTGTACCGCAAGCATGCGGAGCGCCTGCGCGCGCGCCTCGACAAGGTGCGCGAGGGCACGTACCGCCGCGCCGAGCGGGCCGGCCTGCGCTTCGATCCGGCGCCGGCCGGCATGTTCATCTGGGCCGATGCGGGCTGCGACACGAATGTGCTGGCCGAGCAGGCGCTGGCCGAAGGGCTGGTGCTGGGGCCGGGCAGCCTGTTCTCGCCGCGCCAGCTGCCGTCGACCCGCATGCGCCTGAACCTGGCCACGGTGCAGGACGAGCGCATCTGGGCGTTTCTTGCCCGCGCACTGGGCTAAAACAGCGCATTTGCCGGGGGCTCTTGAAATCGCTTGTACCATCCCCAACTCCGTAGCATCCGTCCCATCCACAAGACTATGAGGTAAAAATGGCTGTCTCCGAAAAGCAAACCCTGGGTTTTCAGACCGAAGTAAAGCAAATGCTGCATCTGATGATCCATTCCCTGTACTCGAACAAGGAAATCTTCCTGCGCGAATTGATCTCGAACGCGTCCGACGCGGCCGACAAGCTGCGCTTTGAAGCGATCGATAACGATGCCCTGTATGGCAACGATCACGAATTGAAGATCAAGGTCAGCTTCGACAAGGATGCGCGCACCATCACCATTTCCGACAACGGCATCGGCATGACCCGTGACGAGGCGATCTCGCACCTGGGCACCATCGCCAAGTCGGGCACCAAGGAATTTTTCGGCAAGCTGTCCGGCGACCAGCAGCAGGACGCGGCCCTGATCGGCCAGTTCGGCGTGGGCTTCTATTCGGGCTTCATCGTCGCCGACAAGATCACCGTTGAAACGCGCCGCGCCGGAGTGGACGCCTCGGAAGGCGTTCGCTGGGAGTCAAGCGGCGAAGGCGATTACAGCATCGAGAGCATCGACAAGCCGTCGCGCGGCACGGACATCATCCTGCACCTGCGCGAAGGCGAAGACGAATTGCTGTCGAGCTGGAAGATCAAATCCATCATCCGCAAATATTCGGACCATATCTCGCTGCCGATCGTGATGCAGAAAGAAGAGTGGGACGAAGAGAAAAAAGAAACCGTCCTGAAAGACGAATTCGAAACCGTCAACCAGGCCAGCGCCCTGTGGGCCCGCAACAAGGCCGACATCACGCCGGAACAGTACGACGAGTTCTACAAGCACGTGTCGCACGACTTCCAGGCACCGCTCACGCATACGCATAACCGCGTCGAAGGCCGCAGCGAATACACGCAGCTGCTGTACATCCCGGCCAAGGCGCCGTTCGACATGTGGGACCGCAACAAGCGCGGCGGCATCAAGCTGTACGTCAAGCGCGTCTTCATCATGGACGATGCCGAGCAGCTGATGCCAACCTATCTGCGCTTCGTGCGCGGGGTGATCGACTCGGCCGACCTGCCGCTGAACGTATCGCGTGAAATCCTGCAGGAGTCGCGCGACGTGAAAGTCATCCGCGAAGGCTCGACCAAGCGCGTGCTGGGCATGCTGGAAGAACTGGCGAACGCGGACGAGCAGGACAAGAAGGACAAGTACGCCGTCTTCTGGAAGGAATTCGGCCAGGTACTGAAAGAGGGCATCGGCGAAGACGCGGCCAACAAGGAACGCCTGGCCAAGCTGCTGCGCTTTGCCTCGACCGCCAACGACAGCGACGAACAGATCACCTCGTTCGCCGACTACGTGGCGCGCATGAAGGAAGGCCAGGACAAGATTTACTACGTCACGGCCGATAACTATGCTGCCGCGAAAAACAGCCCGCACCTGGAAATCTTCCGCAAGAAGGGCGTCGAAGTGCTGCTGCTGACGGACCGTGTCGATGAATGGATGCTGTCCTTCCTGCAGGATTTCGAGGGCAAGGAACTGGTTTCCGTGGCCAAGGGCGGCCTGGACCTGGGCGCGCTGGAAGACGAAGCGGAAAAGAAAGAGCACGAAGAAACGGAAACCTCGTACGCCGACCTGGTGGGCAAGATGAAGACGGTGCTGGCCGACAAGGCCAAGGACGTGCGCGTCACGTTCCGCCTGACCGATTCGCCAGCCTGCCTGGTGGCCGATGAAAACGAATTGTCGGGCAACCTGCTGCGCATGCTCAAGGCTGCTGGCCAGAGCGCGCCGGAATCGAAGCCGATTTTGGAAATCAACCCGAACCACCCGCTGGTGACGCGCCTGAAGTACGAAGACGCGGAAGGCGGCAAGTTCGGCGACTGGGCCAACATCCTGTTCGACCAGGCCATGCTGGCCGAAGGCGGCTCGCTGGCCGATCCTGCCAGTTTTGTGAAACGCCTCAACGAATTGCTGCTCAATTCGGCGAAGTAATCACCGCCGCGCACCTGAAATGTAGGTCGGATTAGCGCAAGTGTAATCCGACAAGCGCAGCATGAATGGTGTAGTCAAGCCGGCCCTTTCCTCGTGAAAGGGCCGGCTTTTTTTATGCTACAGTGACGATTATTTTATTTTGTGGAAAAAGCAATGGCGCGTTGCCCGGCATGTGATAGTTCCAACGTTCAACGCCTCTCCATGGTGCATGCCTCCGGTATTTCCCGCACCTCGACCCATATGTCCGGCAGGATCGATGGTGATTTCATCCACGGCCATGCGCATACGCGCAGCCAGACCTTGCTATCCCGGCAGGCTGCCAGGCCGACGATGCAGGCAGGCCAGAAGGTCGGGCTGATTGTGTTGGGCGTGATCGCTTTTGTCATCGCCGCCGTCGTCTTTTATCGTGCTGGCGCAAATGGCCTGTTCTGGATATTTGTGGCAGGGGGCGTCGTCTCTATTGCCTGGTCGCAAACGGCCTTTATCGCCAGTTGGGACAAGGATGCCGCTGCCTTGCAGGACAAATATGCGCGTACCTTCATGTGCCATGCCTGCGGCCACCGCTTCGTTCCCGTACTCAATCAACCATGAAATTCGTTTGATTGCAGGTCTGGGCGCGTATGCGCCGGGCTGCCTTGAGTCGGCATGGCTCGGATTGGCGGGGCCGCCGAGGCGAAGCGTCATCCCACACGGCGGCTGATGCAAAGGCCTGCCCTTTCCTCGTGAAAGGGCCGGCTTTTTCACGTCTGCCGTTCAGCGCCGCATGCGCGTGCCCCGATCCCTGGCTGCAGCTACTTCAGGCATAATTGCCCCTTGTTGAATTTAATCCGTCAATGGCCGGCATGGCCGTTGGTGCAGGAGCCAGTCATGTCAGTGAGTACCCGCGACGCCCTATTGAAAAGCGCAGAGATCCACCTGCGTTCGAAAGGCTACGCCGCTTTCAGTTATGCCGATTTGTCGGAAGAAATCGGCATACGCAAGGCCAGTATCCACCATCATTTCCCCACCAAGGAAAACCTTGGCGTGGCCTTGATCACGCAATATATCGAGGTGTTTACGGAAAAGCTGCAAACGATCGATGCGGCGCATGCCGATCCGGTCGAACGCCTGCGCGAGTTCGCAGGGCTGTTCCTGGCCAGCGCCAATGACCATTTGCTGCCGCTGTGCGGCGCGCTCGCGGCCGAAATGGCGGCGCTGCCCGAATCGCTGCAGGCCCTGGGCCGGCAGCTGATGGCGCAGCAGCTGGACTGGATGGAGAGCAATCTCAAACAGGCGGCGCAGCTGCATGGCTGGACCTTGCGAAAACCTGCGAGGGATTACGCCTTCATGCTGCTCAGCGCCTTGGAGGGCGCCAGCTTCATCGGCTGGGCCCTGGGGCCATCGACCGATCCGCTGGCAGCGTTTCATTACATGCTCGACAATCTGGCGTAGCGCAGGCCAGCCTGTTCAGGCCAACAGGGCCGGTTTGGCGATCATCAGTGCGCAGACGATCAAAAAGACGGCAAGCTTGATGCACAGCCAGATTCCCAGCCTGGCGCCCGCCTGCGCGTATCCCTGTTCCACCTTCGCTTCTACCTTCGCTTCCACCTTGTCCGCCCAGAAATGGTCGATGGCTTGCGCGCCGATAAAAAGCGCGAGGGACAGCCGCATCCAGCCCATCTGCAGCCAGGCCCACTGTTGCTGGTACAGCAGGACCAGCCCGCCGGCAAGCAGTGCCCAGCCTGCGACGGCGATCTGCTGATGGAGTTTATGTAATGTGTCGCGGCCGGCGGCATCGCGCATCAGTTTCAGCAGGCGCGGCGTCAGCAGCATCGGGCCGATGAAGGCGATGGCGGCGACTACGTGCAGTATCAGCAGGAATGTATGGGTGTTCATGGCGTTCTCGTATCGGCAAGGACAGTTGTTTATGGAACGTTTAGGATAAGATTGACCACCTACTTACGCTACTCGCATTCATGGCAAAAACTGCAGCACATGCGGAGCCCCGCAAACGGCCTTCCCAGGCCAGGTCGGCTGCCACCGTCGCGGCGATGCTGGAGGCGGCTGCTCGCATTATTGAAGTGCGGGGATGGGCTGCGTTGACGACAAATCACGTTGCCGAGCTGTCTGGCGCCAGCATCGGCTCCCTGTACCAGTACTTCCCGTCGAAAGAGGCGCTGCTGGCCGAACTGGTGCGCCGCGAACGCGCAATGCTGCTGCACGACGTGGCGCAAGCCATGGCGCTGGAGGGCGAACTGCCGTTCGCGATAGAACAAGGAGTCCTGGCCGGTCTGGCGCACCAGTTCAGGCGCCCCGCGCTTGCGCTTGCGCTGGAATCGGCACCGTCGTCGCCATCGTTGCAGCGTGAGGACGAGGCCTTGCGGCAGGCACTTGCGGGCCAGCTCGTGGGGCGGCTGGCGCGTCATGGCGTCGCCGATCCTGATATGGCCGCCGCCGATGTGATTGCGCTATGCCGCGGCATCATCGACGCCGCGGCGCTGCGGGGAGAAACGGATATGGCGTCGCTTGCGCGGCGCCTGGGACGCGCGACCCGCGGCTACCTGGACACGGCGGCACCTGCCAGGGAAGCTGCCGCCAGCGCTTAAGGGAGGATGCAGCCGTCCAGGCCACAGACCTCGCCGGAAGATGCGGCCAGCTCCTGCCGCGATTGCGCGTGGAGATTTTCCAGCGCCTGCCTGAAAACTTCTGGCGGCTGTGCCCCCGAAATGTGCGTCCCGTTGCCAAAGACGAACAGCGGCACGCCGGAGGCGATGCGCGAGGCGCTGCGCTCATCGTCCTGCACCTGCTGGCGCCATTGCGGTGTCGACCAGGCCTGCTCCACCACCTCGGCAGGCACGCCCGCTTGCGCCGCGAGCACGGCGAGAGAGCCGCGGTCGAATAGCGACTTGCCGTGCGAAATACTCTGCGCATACAGCACTTCGGCCAGGCGCTGCTGCGATGCCGTGTCGCCGGCGGCCTTGAGGAGCATGTGCGCGTCCATGGTGTCGCCAAACAGCATGGTGTCGAAGCGGTAGTCCAGGCCTTCGGCCGCTCCATGCGACTGCACCGAGTACAGCATGCCCTCGACGGCCAGCGGATCGCGAAACTTTTTCAGCAAGGCTGCCTTGATCGGTTCGGCTGGATGGTCCGGCGCGATGCGGTAAGCGCGCAGCCTGACCTGCACGGCGTCCCTGTGTTCAAAGCCGGCAAGGGCCTTCTCGAAGCGGCGCTTGGCGATCCAGCACCAGGGGCAGACGAAATCGGACCAGATGTCGACGACCAGCGCTTGTGTGTTGTTTTTCATGGTTGCTCCTTGAGTGGCCGGCCAGGCGTGCACGCATGCCCGGCCGGCTGACGCGGCGCTATCAAGCCTTGTCGAACGCGTCCAGCACGTGGGTGCTGTACACAACGGCGGCGCCGGCATTCAGATTGATCGCCACGCCGAGCGCCTCGGCGATTTCCTCGGTGGTGATGCCCAGCTTCTTGGCGGCGGCCGCGTGGAAGGCGATGCAGCCGTCGCAGCGCGTGGTGACGGCGACGGCCAGCGAGATCAGTTCCCGCGTTTTCGCGTCGAGATGGTTGGTCTTGTCGCCGGCGCCGCCCAGTGCGGCGATGCCTTTCATGGTGTCGGGCGTCAATGCGGCGAGTTGCATCGCGCGCGTGTTGATATCTTGCCGGGCTTGTTTCCAGTCTTCCATCATTTCCTCGCTATCTAGGCGCTTGCGCGCGGGTTGGGTTGATTCCAGAGAGGGGAATCAGGCCTCGATTATTTCCAGGGTGGGCAGCATGCGGATGGCCTTCGAGAAATTGGCCAGATTGACCGACGTTTTGGTGACGGCCTGGTGCAGCGCTTCGACGCGCTCGCGCGAGGCATCCGTGCGCAGCCGCACCACGTAGCTGACTTCGTCGTAGCCGGGATTGACGTTCTCGTCCAGGCCGAGGAAGCCACGCAGGTCCAGCTTGCCGTCCGTGTCGATTTCCAGACTGTGCACGGTGATGCCCATGGCCGCCGCATTGGCCGCGTAACCGACCGACAGACAGGCGTTGAGGGCGGCCATCAGCAGCTCTTGCGGATTGGGCGCCGTGTTTTGGCCCAGCAATTCATGCGGTTCGTCGGAAGCGATCTCGAAATGGCGCGCATGCTTTTCGCCGCCCAGCACATAGTGGCTGACGGTGGCCACGCTGCGCGTCTGGTGTTGCCAGCGGGTCTTGACGTTGAAACGCGCTTCGCCCTTGTCGGGATGGCTTGCCACGCCCTGCGCGAATTGCTGCAATGCTTCTACGTTGATGCCATTGAGCATGTTGGCGCCGGCCGCCGTGCCATGGGTCGGATAGTCGGTATAACCGTGGGACAGGGGACCGCTGGCGCCATAGTAGGTCGAGCGGTCGCTGTCGGCCAGCGGCCAGTTGTTTTGCATGCGTTCCACCAGATCCGGGTTGGAAATGAACGGCATGCCGAAGGCGATCAGATCGAGGTCGCCTTTTTCCAGCTCGCTGCGCGCCAGTTCCTGCGTGAAGCCGCCCGCGCCGATCAGGGTGCCGTGATAGTCCTGGCGGAATCGCGCGCCAAAGCCAGCTGGCACTTCCGCCGCCGTGATGGTCGGCTGGTAGTTCAGGTGCACATAGGCCAGCTTCCTTGTATCGAGCGCCTGCGGCACGCTGCGCCATACCTGCGCTTCGTCCGCATAGGCGCGCATGTCGTACAGGCGGCCGAACGGCGAGATACGCACGCCGACCTTGCCGCTGCCGATGGCGGCCGACACGGCGTCTATGGTGTCGAGCAAGAAGCGCTGGCGGTTGGCGATACTGCCGCCGTACTGGTCGGTGCGCGTATTGACGGCGCTGCTGAGGAACTGGTCGAACAGGAAACCGTTGGCCGCCATGATCTCGACCCCGTCAAAGCCAGCTTCGATAGCGACTTTTGCCGCATGTACGAAGTCGGCGGTGACGCGCGCGATCTCGTTGACAGTCAGCGCGCGCGGCACGCTGGGCAGCACCGGTCCGGCCTTGCCCGCTTCGATCCAGGCATACACCGTGGTGTTTTCCGCCGCCACGTCGCTTGGTCCGACGGGGGCCACGTTGCCAGGCTGGATAGAGACATGCGACATGCGTCCCACGTGCCACAGCTGGGCGAAGATCTTGCCGCCCTTGGCATGCACGGCATCGGTGACCTGGCGCCAGCCCTGGCCTTGGGTGCTGCTGTAGATGCCGGGCGTATACAGATAGCCGCGGCCCTCGTCGGAGACTGGCAAGCCTTCGGTGACGATCAGGCCGGCCGAGGCGCGCTGCGCGTAATACAGGGCGGTGAGCGCATCGGGATTGTTTTCGAGGGTGCGCGTGCGCGTCATCGGCGCCATGACAACGCGGTTGGCCAGGGAAATGCCGGACAGGTCATAGGGAGTGAACAGTTGATGCATGTAATGCCTCGCAAAGGATCGAATGCGCCGTGGCGCGGAAGGATTGCCGGGTGAAATGCCGGCTTCGAAATAAGTCTACCATCTAGTAGGTAGGCAAGTCAACCGGTCGCAGCGCCCGCGAAATCGCTATGATGCGGCTTTGCCCGGGACGATACGGATGATGATAATGAAGAACCGCCTGATGGCCGGCCTGGGCGCGCATGCGCTGGGCTGCGTGGTGTTTATTGTGTTGAGCTGGCTGGGTTTTTTCCTGTACACGCAGCTGTTCGGCAGGCTCGGCTCGCGCGGCGTGGCGGGCGGCCTGGCGCTGCTGCTGGTGTTTTACGTGTATGCGGGCACAAACCTGCTGCTGGCGCTGCTGCCGCCCGGCAGGTGGAAAGCTGTGCTGTGTGCCTTGCTGGGCGTGGCCGTGCTGGCCTATTTGCTGCCCCAGCATCCGCTGCGGGCGATTTACTTCAGCGTGCTGTCGGGCACCTTGAGCTGGCTGGCCGTGCTGGCCAGCGCGCGTTTAGCTGAACGTCTGCGCGGCTGACAGCCTGTCGACAAAGTCGGCGACGGCGACGCTGGCCGCTTCCGGCGCCGCCTGCAGCAGCATGTGCGGCGCGGCGATATCGACCAGTTGCGCGCCCGGTGCCAGGCGCAGTATCTGCATGGCGTTCGCCGGCGGCACCAGGCGGTCGTGGCGCGCGCGCAGGTACAGCACGGGCAGGCTGCCACGCGCAAATAGTCGCGTGGCGTCGGTCTCGATCACGGCGCGCAGGCGCTGGCGCAGCACGGCTGGCGGCACCAGCGCCAGCGCGGCGGCCAGTTCCGCCTGCAGCGCCGGCGTGGCGAATGGCGCCAGCAGCGTCTGGCGCAGGGCGATGCCGGGCATGGCGCCGAAGGGCACAAGACCGAGCAGGTGGCGCAGCGGCGCCAGCATCGGGCGCGGATTGCGCACGAAGGAGCAGCACAGGATCAGGGCGCGCATGCCGGCAGGCGGATCGGCGCGCAAAGCTGCCCCCAGAGGGCCGGAAAACGATTCAGCCAGCAGCACATAGGGGCGCTCTTGCGGCAAACGTTCGCGCACGAAGGTTTCCAGCGCCGCATAATCGAGCGGCGCGGCGGGGAAGGCGATGGCCTGGGTGGCGATGGCTGTGCGCGCGCGCAGGGCCGCGTCAAAGCGCTGGAACAGACGGCCAGTGCCATCCATGCCGGGCAGCAGGACTAGCAGGGGCGAGGCGTCGGCCGATGTCGTCATTGATGTCGTCATTGCGGCCATCATAGCAGCCCATCGCGCCGGCGTACCGCGCGACTGCCGCACGGCGTGGGCGCTGGCGCCATGCTAGAATCGCCGACGCGCCACGCGTGGCCGGAATAACGGGTAGATCCCGGGCAGACAGAAACATGCATATCACTTTATCGACATACCGTTCCCTGGGCGGCGCCTTGCTGGTGGCCGCCAGCATCCTATCCCTGCCAGCCAGCGCCAGTACGGCGGCATCGCCTGCCTCCGGAAAAAAGCTCGCTTCGCTGCTGGCCGGCGGCCCTTTGCCGCGCCTGAGCGAAGAGCCGCAAGTGCGCGCCGCGCTGTTTGATTTTTTCGGCTACGCGCGCGGCAGCTATACGGAAGACGATGAATTGCTGCTGGCGCAAGCGCTCGAAGCCATCAGCGAAAAGCGCGACGCCACGCGCACCATGCTGCCCGACGGGCGCCAGTTGCTGGCCTCGATGAATGACCGTAACCAGGGCCGCGAACGGGGCGCCATGCTGATCGACAAGCGCGGCACCGTCGTCGCCTTTGGCCTCGTCAATGGCCATTGCCGCCTCGGGGGGCAGCCCTTGGCCAAGGTCTGCAATCCCGATCCGAACACGGTACTGACGGTGTTTCACCGCAAGGGCATGCTGGTCGGCGAAGCGGCGCCCCTGCTGGCGTGGGCCCGGCAGCTGCCGCCCATGCTGGCGCTGATCGCGGGCGACAAGGACACGGCCGCCGAAGGGCAGAAGATCGCCACTGTCGAATACGTGCTGGCGCGGCCCGCGCTGCCAGGCTGGAACCGCGCCCAGTTGCCGCCCGCGTTTCCGCCGGCGCTGCTGCCGCTGCTGCTGGATAAATCCACGGTGCTGACTTCGGCCGGCGCCGGCGTGTTTGCCTATCCGCTCACCCTGAAGGGCAAAAAACAGAACAATGTGCTGGACCGGGCCGAGGGGCGTCCGCCGCGCGACCTGGAAGTGGCGCTGCGCAGCTATGCCAGTTTCGATACGGTGGTCGAGCGCTACCGGCAGATGGCCAAGGGCGCGCGGGTGCAGCGCAACGAACGCACCGCCTACCTCGATGGCGACATGGGGCAGGGCAGCTACCGCGTCTACATCCGCAACACGGGCGATGATGGCGTGATGATCGACGTGGCCTTGTGGCAGCGCAAGCTGTCCGCCGGCCGCTAGCCTGCCGTCATACCTGCGTCAGTAAAAGCGCGCCCTGGCGTAGCCCAGCTGCTCAATCCGGGCGCGGATTTCTTCGTCACGCTTTCTTTTTCCCGTCGCCAGGGTCAAGTGGGTCAGTGTCGCCGGCAAGCCATCGGCCAGCAGCGCGTCGATGTCGAGCTGCGTCAGCTGCACGCCCAGGTTGTCGAGCGCCGGCAGGGCAGCGAGGCCAGGCAGGCGCGCCAGCGTCTTGCAGTTGCGCAGTACCAGCCATGCCAGCGCGGGGTTGGACCCCAGGCGCACTTTCTGCAGCTTGATCTGGTCTTCCACCGCCAGGCGCCGCAAGCGCGGGAAGCGGCCGATGTCGCCCAGGTCTTCCAGGCCCCGCACGCGCACCACTTCCAGTTCTTCCAGCAGCGGCGCCGTGACGTGGGCGACCGACGTGCGTCCGCCCAGGATGAAGCGCAGGCGCGCCAGCGCCGGCATGGCGCTGATGAAGTCTACCTCGTCCTTGCTCTTGACCTGCGACAGCGACAGCTGCGCCAGCGCGGGCAGTGCCGTGATGGCGGCGATGTTTTTCACGTGGCCCGTGGTGTGCAGCTGCGCCAGCTGCGGCCAGTGCCGCAGCGGCGCCAGGTCGACGTTGGCCTTGCGCGTCTCGCCCAGGCTCAGGTATTCCAGCGCACGCAGATTCTCCAGCGCCAGGATGTCGTGTTCCTGCATTTCGTAGACGCCCAGCTGCAGCTGCTGCAGCTGCCGCAGTTCGCCCAGGCACTCCAGGTTGATGGCGCTGGTATGGCAATCGAGCGAGAGGTTGGCCACATGCGGCAGCGCGCGCAGGATGGCGGCGTCGAACGGCGAGAAGTGGTAGCCGTAGAAGCGGATTTCCAGCGCCGCGCCGCAGTCCGCCGCCAGCGCATCGAGGTCCGCCAGCAGCGGTGCCGCATCAAAATGTTCGCCGAACTGCACGATGACCTTGCCGTCGGCGGCGATGGCGGCGCGCAGGGCGGCCGCATCGATGCTGGCCGGGTTGTGGATGCGCTGCGGCTGCCGTGTCTGCGTCATCGTCATAGTCCTATCGGATAGTCCACTTTCCTGGGGGGAGGGCAGCCCTCCGGCCCGGGGAAGGTCTGCTTGCCCGTCTCGTCGTAGCGCTTGCCGCACTCGACCAGCACGCGTTTGCGGAAGGTATAGATGCTGGCCACCTTGCCGTTCGGGTGGTAGCAGATATTGTCGCCATCGCGGTCGGCCGACGCGTAGCTGATCATGGTCTCGCCGTTGACCGTGCGCGTGCTGTGGCCGCTGCGCGGCTCCGTGCATTTGAGCTGGCCGCTTTCGTAATACGCGTTGACGACGGAGGTGTCGGCGGCGCGGTCGACCAGCAGTTCGTCCTTGCGCTTGCCATTCGGGTAGTTCGAATAGCCTTCCTGGCGCTGGCCGTACTGGAAGGCGTAGTAGTACTGCGGCTTGCCGTCCGGGTAGTACATGTGGTGGTATTCGCACACGTCGTCGCGCGTGCTGCCGTATTCCTTGAAGGTGCAGCGGTGGATGTCGTTGAGCAGCTGGCCGTCTTCATAGTATTCGCGCAGGTGGGTAAGCAGCCGGCCCTTGTCGACGACGGCCAGGCGTTCGGGCTTGCCGTTCGGGTAGTAGCGCGCGTCCAGGCCCTGCTTCTTGCCATTGTCCCACAGGGTATCGAGGCGCAGGATCTTGCCGCTGTCGTCAAACGCCTGTTCGCGGCCATCGAGCTGGCCATTGCGGTAGGTGGCCGTGTAGACGACGTATTCCTTGCCCACCGGGCCAAGATAGCGCGTGCGGCTGCCTTCGAGCACGCCCGCCTGGTAATGGTCGCGCTGGCGCAGCGCGCCCTGGGCATCCGTGTCCACCGCCTCGCCCTGTTTTTTGCCTTTCACGAAAGTGACGCTTTGCGTGGCCTTGTCCTTGAGCTTGAGCTTCCACGGCCCGTCGCGCAAGCCTTCGATGAAATTGCCGTCGCCGTCTTCCGTGATCCACGGCCCATGGCGCGAACCGTCGACGTAGTTGCCGCGCGTCTGCACCTTGCCGCCCATGCGGCGCTCATGCGGGCCATTCAGCTGGCCGCCCGCGTAGGTGTCGAAACCCGTCACTTCCTCCGCATCGGCGTAATTGACGACCGTCCAGCGGCCTTCGCGCTTGCCGGCCCGGTACATGCCGCTCTCGCCCTGTTTGGGATAGTTGAAGTACCACATGCCTTCTTGCAGGCCGTTGACGAAATGCCCCTTTTCAGTGCCTTCGTGCATGCCTTCGCGCACCCACAGGCCCTGGCGCTTGCCCTTCAGGTACCGGCCCCGTTCGACCACCGAGCCGTCATCCCAGGCCAGGCTGTAGATGACGGACGGGCCCTCCGCGCTGCCCGTGAATTGCTTAGGCGCCGTTTCCCACGTCACTTGCCACAAGCGGTAGTTGGGCAGGATGCCCGCGCCCGCGTCGCTGTACAGGGTGTAGCTGGCGGTGAGAAAAAGCGCGCCTTTTTTCTGGAAGGTTTTCTTGTAGGTGATGGCGTCCTTGCCGCCGGCCGCCACAGGCTCGCCGTCATCGTTGTAGTAGCCGACGATGCTGCCCTGCGTGTGATCGATGGCGTCGAAGTCGGCGTTGCCGCTCTTGCCGCGCGCGACGCTGTAGTCCATCGGCGCCAGCTTGGCCAGCGCCGCCTTGACCTGGCCCGCGTTGGGCGCGCTGCTTTGCGCCACGATGCGGTCCAGTGCCGGCTGCAGGCCATCGAGGCGCCGGTACTTGCCGGAACCGCGGTGGTAGCGGTAGGCGCGCAAGCCGTGCTTGCCGTCCTGGCGGAACAGCACCAGCATGGTCTGCACGCTGCTGTCCGACTCCTTGTCCAGCGAGGCATAGAAGACGGAGCGGATGACGGCGTTGCCGAACTGGTCGAGCAGGACGGGTTTCGAGGTGTCGCGCTTGCACTCGCAGTAATAGCCATTCACGCCTTCTTTTTCCTTCAGGAAGGCGACGTCAAGCCCGCTGTCCTGCGAGGCGCTGATGGCGGGATGGGCAAGGCTCTTGCCTTCGTAAAAGGGCGCGCCGTGGGCCAGCGCGGAGCAGAGCAGCAAGGGCAGAAGCAGACGTTTCATCGTGTGGCTGGCGCCGGGGCGCCGCAATGGAAAGGCCACGATTCTGCCTGCGTTCTTCCTTGTCGGCAAATGTATGCGCGTCTATCGTGCGCCCGTGCGCGCCCTGCTCAGGGCTGGTGCGCGGCGCAGAAGTCCAGCAGCAGCTGTTCGCCTTCCGGCCAGGGACCGTAGCCGGCATCGCCATTGATATGGCCGGCGTCGCCGATCATGGTGAAATCGCTGCCCCAGGCGGCGGCAAACGCGCGCGCCCGCGCGAAGCTGACGTAGGGATCATTGCCACTGGCGACCACCAGGCTCGGAAACGGCAAGGCTTGCATCGGCATCGGTGCAAAGCCCGTCGTGCCGGCGGGGTAGGAGGGGGCATCCACATCGCTGGGGGCGACGAAAAAGGCGCCGGCGATCCTGTGCGGCGAGCCGCTGGCAGCCCAGTGGGCCACCATCACGCAGGCCAGGCTGTGCGCCGCCAGCACGGGTGGACGCGGGCAGGCGGCGATGGCGCGATCGAGTTCGGCCACCCATGCGTCCTTGTCCGGCGTCTGCCATTCACCGTGATCCACGCGCGACCATTGCGGGTGGCGCGCTTCCCAGTGGGTTTGCCAGTGCTGCGGCCCGGAATTCCACAGGCCGGCCAGGGTCAGGACCAGAGGCGACATCATTTTTTCTCCTTTTATAATGCCTGATAAAATCGTAGCGAGCGGCAACGCATTGTGGCCGAGACGCGCAGCTGTGCGCAAGCACAGTGAGCATCGCAGGCCGCAAGACGCGCCGCGCAGCAGATTTGATCTGGCATTTTCAGAGCTCCGTGCGTAAGGCAAACAGTTCAGGGAACAATACCACGTCGAGCATCTTGCGCAAGTAGCTCACACCCGCCGTGCCGCCCGTACCCGTCTTGAAGCCGATGATGCGCTCCACCGTCGTCACGTGACGGAAGCGCCAGAAGCGGAAGGCCGTCTCCAGGTCGACCAGCTTTTCGGCCAGTTCGTACAGGGCCCAGTGCTTCGACGGGTCGCGGTAGACTTCCAGCCAGGCCGCCTTGACGGTGGCATCGGCGGCGGTCGGCAGGGTCCAGTCGGCGTCCAGGCGTTCCGGGGCGATATGCAGACCGCTGCGCGCCAGCAGCTTGATGGATTCATCGTAGACGGATGGCGTGCGCAGGGCCGCGTCCAGCACCTTGTAGGTTTCGGGCGCCGTGGTATGCACGTTGAGCAGGGCCGCGTTCTTGTTCCCCAAAATGAATTCGATTTCGCGGTACTGGTAGGACTGGAAGCCGGACGAGGCGCCCAGATAAGGGCGGATGGCCGTGTATTCGGGCGGCGTCATGGTGGCCAGCACGTCCCAGGCGTGCACCAACTGGTCCATGATGCGCGCCACGCGGGCCAGCATCTTGAAAGCGGACGCCAGGTCGCCGCTTTGCAGGTTGGCGCGCACGGCGTGCATTTCGTGCAGCATCAGCTTCATCCACAGTTCGCTGGTCTGGTGCTGCACGATGAAGAGCATTTCGTTGTGGTTGGGGGAGAGCGGATGCTGGGCCGTCAGGATGCGGTCGAGCGCCAGGTAATTGCCATAGCTCATCGATTCGCTGAAGTCCATCTGCGCGCCATGCCACTGCGCATCCTGGCTACCCGCGTGCATGGGGCAGCCGCTGGTGTTTTCCTTGTTCATATTCTTGTCGTCGCTCATGGGGGGATTCAGGTGACGGCATCGCGCTTGGCGGCGATGTCGTAGGCTTGCGTGTCGAGGATGTCGCGCAGGATCTCGACGGCATCCCAGACGTCGGCAAAGCTGGTGTACAGGGGCGTGAAGCCGAAGCGCATGATGGCCGGCTCGCGGTAGTCGCCGATCACGCCGCGCGCGATCAGCGCCTGCATCACGGCATAGCCGTGCGGATGCGTGAAACTGACCTGGCTGCCGCGGCGCGCATGCTCGCGCGGCGTGACGAGGCCCAGCGGATGGCTGGCGCAGCGCTGTTCCACCAGGGCGATGAACAGATCGGTCAGGGCCAGCGATTTGTGGCGGATGGCGTCCATGCTGGTTTGCGCAAAGATCTCCAGGCCGCATTCGACCAGGGCCAGCGAGACTATCGGCTGCGTGCCGCACAGGGCGCGGGCGATGCCGTCTGCCGGCGCGAAGCCCGGCTCCATGGCGAACGGCGCCGCATGGCCCCACCAGCCGGACAGCGGCTGGCGGAAGCGCGCCTGGTGCTTTTCCGGCACCCAGATGAAGGCGGGCGAGCCGGGGCCGCCATTCAGGTATTTGTAGGTGCAGCCGACGGCCAGGTCGGCCCCCGCGCCATTCAGGTCCAGCGGCACGGCGCCGGCCGAATGGGCCAGGTCCCACAGCGCCAGCGCGCCTTGCGCGTGGCAATGGCTGCTGATGGCGGCCATGTCGTGCTGGTAGCCGCTGCGGTAGTTGACGTGCGTGAGCATGGCGACGGCGCAGTCGGCATCGATGGCCTGCGCCAGTTCCGCAGGACTGTCGACCAGGCGCAGCTGGTAGCCGCGCTCCAGCCAGGCGGCCAGGCCTTGTGCCATGTACAGGTCGGTGGGGAAGTTGCTGCGTTCGCTGACGATGATGCGCCGCGCGGCGCGTGCCGGATCGCTTGCCTGCATCTGCAGGGCGGCGGCCAGGGCCTTGAACAGGTTGACGGAGGTGGTGTCGGTGATCACCACTTCGCCCGTGGCGGCGCCCAGCAGCGGCGCCAGGCGGTCGCCCAGGCGCTTGGGCAAGTCGAACCAGCCGGCCGTGTTCCAGCTGCGGATCAGGTCCGTGCCCCATTCGGCCGCGATGACGTGCTGGGCGCGGGCCAGCGCCGCTTTCGGCCGCGCGCCAAGCGAGTTGCCGTCGAGGTAAATCACGCCGGCGGGCAAGTCGAACTGCAGGCGCAGGGGCGCCAGCGGGTCGTCGAGGTCGCGCGCACTGCAATCGTGTCGAGAAATCATGGTGGCTTTCATGTTGATACTTGTCTGGATGGCATGATATTGTTTGAAGCTTAAAGTATCACGCAAGAGCTGGCAGTGTAACAAATCCCGCCGATAACGCCAGATTTCCAGCACGTAAGGCCTGCGGAAATGGCCTGACTGCGGGGCGTCAACGAAAAAAATCACGATTTTTAAAAATATTTGCAGAAAACCCTAAAGTTCTCGCAAACGCCGCCGTCAATGAATACATGAACGGCGGAAATCGGGCCGGACACCGCAGGCGGAATGTTGAAATATTTTTTAAAAAGCCCCTAAAGTTCCTGTTGAGGCTGCCGTTACATAGGTAGATAGGCTTGATTCAGGTCAAGTTGTTGTAAAAATGTGATATTAAATGCGGGTCAAAAGTCAGTCAAACCTGACGCCTTGCATACCTCCCGAATCCGCGCCGTTACTGGCGTGCGACCATGATCGAGCAGTGTTTGTCAGACAAACACCTACGGTCCTTTCCGCTATTCCCCGACCAAAAATACAGAGCTGCGCCTCTGTTGCGTTTGATGTTGCTCCTGCAGAATGTATCTCACTGGCAACACACAAAGCCAGCTGAATTCAACGGATTGAGGAGATGGAAATGACTGCTAACGATATGATGGCCGAGATTCGCGACGCTAACCTGAGCTACCTGATGCTGGCCCAGCAAATGATTCGTGCAGACAAGGTGACCGCCATCTTCCGTTTGGGCATTGCCGCCGACATCGCTGAACTGATCGAAGGCATGAGCAATGCGCAGATCCTGAAACTGGCTGGCGGCAACATGATGCTGGCCCGCTTCCGCTTCGACGACAGCGCCATCCTGGGCATGCTGACGAACTACAATAAAGACCGCTCGCTGGCCCAGTCGCATGCCGCCATCCTGATGGCAGGCCAGGGCGTCGAAGAAATCGCCTAAGGCTTCCCTCAAGATGTCATGGCGGGGTTGCATTGCCTTGCCGTACCTTCGTACTGGCTTCGGCAGCGCGCCTTGCCCTGAACATTTTGCCGGAAACCTGTAGTCAATATCAGTAAAATGCGGAGCAACTAGCATGGCCAAGAAAAGTGTCGTATCGGAAGCGCAGGAAATCCAGCTGGCCATCGAATTGATACAGCTGGGTGCCCGTTTGCAACTGCTGGAGACGGAAGTCTCGCTGTCGCGCGAACGTCTGCTCAATCTGTACAAGGAATTGAAGGGCGTCTCGCCGCCCAAGGGCATGCTGCCGTTTTCCACCGACTGGTTCCTCACCTGGCAGCCGAATATCCATTCCTCGCTGTTCATCAACATCCATAAATTCCTCATCGACCACGCCGGCGCCACCGGCATCGAGGCGGTGATGAAGGCCTATAAGCTGTACCTGGAGCAAATGCCGCCGGAAGCGGGCGAAGAACCGCTGCTGTCGCTGACCCGCGCCTGGACCCTCGTGCGCTTCTTCAGCAGCAAGATGCTGGACATGGCGCCGTGCGGCAAGTGCGGCGGCAAGTTTGTCGTCAATTGCCTAGACCTCAACGCCGATTATGTCTGCGGCCTGTGCCACATGCCTTCGCGTGCCGGCAAGACCAAGAAGGCGCGCGACGAAGCGGCCGCCGCGGTGCCGGGCGTGGCCGCCTGAGTCACAGCATAGACACAGCACATATATAGAAAGCCGGAGCCGGTCGCCTGACCGCTCCGGCTTTTTCTTGCCGCCATTGCCACGCTTCAATCGATTACACTGGCGTTTTCTTTCATGCACTTGCCCATGCTGCAACAGATCCTGCGCGCGCCCGCGCTCAAGGCCATCCTCATCCAGGTGCTGGCCTTTCCCCTGATGCTGCTGCTGGTGTATGCGCTGGCGCGCGCCGGCGTCGGGCTGTCGCTGCTGGCCGTGGCCGGCGTGCAGGGCGCGCTGGCGGCGCTGATTACCTGGTGGGCCGGGCTGGCGCGCTGGTGGTGCGCCATCGGCCTGCTGTTCGCGCCCGCCCTGCTGGGCGCCAGCCGGCTGGACTTGCCCCCCATCGTCTTCCTGCTGGCTTTTATCTTTCTGCTGAGCTTGTACTGGTCCACCTTCCGCACGCAAGTACCGTTCTATCCCTCGGGGCCGAAGGTGTGGCAAGCCGTGGCGGAACTGATCGCCGCGCGGCCCGGCGTGCGCGTGGTCGACATCGGCAGCGGCCTGGGCGGCCTGGTGCTGGACCTGGCGCGGCGCCGTCCCGACGGGCAGTTTGACGGCATCGAACTGGCGCCGCTGCCGTGGCTGGTGAGCCGCCTGCGCGCGAAACTGGCGGGCAGCCGTGCGCGTTTCCTGCGCGGCGACTACGAATCACTCGATTTCAGCCAGTACGATGCGGTGTTCGCTTACCTGTCGCCAGCGGCGATGGCGGCCCTGTGGCGCAAGGCGGAAGCGGAAATGTTGCCCGGTAGCATGCTTCTTAGTTACGAATTCAAGATTGCCGCGCGTGCACCCGATAAGACCATTGCCGCCACAGAGCGTGGCCCCTTGCTCTACATATGGTGCTTTTAAGCAATTGTCTGCGTTATTTGCTTGCCCGTAGGGCAATCTCACGTTATTGTAGTTCCACACGGCATTTTCTCAGGATAGTGTTGAAATGCAGGTCGTTTCAATCTACCTTTGGTTACTTTTTTGTCGCTGTTCCCCGCCCGTGGCACAGCCGCAGGCCGCCGGGAACTGCTTAGAGCATGCCGGGCGCGCAAGCCCGGTCTTATTTGGGAGTCAGGGCACTTGTTAGTCATAATCGGATACATCATCGTTTGCGCCTCGGTATTTGGCGGCTTCGCCATGGCGGGCGGCCATCTGGCGGCGCTGTTCCAGCCGCTGGAGCTGCTGATGATCGGCGGCGCCGCCCTGGGCGCTTTCCTTGTTGGTAACAATAACAAGGCCATCAAGGCGACGATCGCCGCCTTGCCCAGCCTGTTCAAGGGTTCGCGCTATACCAAAGAGCTGTACATGGAGCTGATGTCGCTGCTGTTCGAAGTGCTCAGCAAGGTGCGCAAGGAAGGCTTGATGTCGATCGAAGGCGATATCGACAAGCCGGAGGAAAGCCCGCTGTTCTCCAAGTATCCGGCCGTGCTGGCCGACCACCATATCGTCGAGTTCATGACCGACTACCTGCGCCTGATGGTATCGGGGAACATGGATGCGTTCCAGATCGAGAACCTGATGGACAACGAGATCGAGACGCACCATCACGAAGGCGCCGTGCCGGCCCACGTGATCGCCAAGGTGGGCGATGGCTTGCCCGCCTTCGGTATCGTCGCCGCCGTGATGGGCGTGGTGCACACCATGGAATCGGTGGGCATCCCGCCGGCCGAGCTGGGCATGCTGATCGCGCACGCGCTGGTCGGCACCTTCCTCGGCATCCTGCTGGCCTACGGTTTCGTCGGGCCGCTGGCCAGCCTGCTGGAACAGAAGCTGGAAGAGTCGAGCAAGATGTTCCAGTGCGTAAAAGTCACCCTGCTGGCCAGCCTGAACGGCTATGCGCCGGCGCTGGCCGTGGAGTTCGGCCGCAAAGTGCTGTTCTCGACCGAGCGCCCGACGTTCAACGAGCTGGAAGACCACATCAAGAAATCGAAAACGAAGTAAGCAGTGAATACACGCTTGGACATCATGAGTCATTTGCAGCACACGGAAGGGGGACGCCATGGCCGATGAAGGCATGCGCCCGATTATCGTCAAGCGTATCAAGAAGACGGCTGGCGGCCACCATGGCGGGGCGTGGAAAATCGCCTACGCCGACTTTGTCACGGCCATGATGGCCTTCTTCCTGCTGATGTGGCTGTTAGGTTCCACCTCGAAGGGCGATCTGAACGGCATCTCCGAATTCTTCAAGACGCCGCTGAAAGTGGCGATGGCGGGCGGCTCCGGCAGCGGCGAGAGCAATTCCGTGATCCAGGGCGGCGGCCAGGATCTGTCGCGCCAGGATGGCCAGGTGCGCAAGGCGCAGGAAGACCAGCAGCGCAAGTCGTTCGACCTCAATTCGGCCAAGGCCGCGCTGGAACGCGAAGAGGGCCGCCGCCTGCAGGCGCTCAAAGCACGCATCGAAGCGACCATCGACGCCAATCCCCTGCTGAAAAAGTACAAGAACCAGTTGCTGCTCGATATCACCAGCGAAGGCTTGCGCATCCAGATCGTCGACGAGCAGAACCGTCCGATGTTTGCGCTGGCCAACGCCAATCTGCAACCGTACACCAAGGAAATCCTGCATGCCATCGGCTCCGTGCTCAATGAGGTGCCGAACCGCATCGGCCTGTCCGGCCATACGGATTCGACGCCCTACATGAGCGATGCCGGCTACAGCAACTGGGAACTGTCGGCTGACCGCGCAAATGCGTCGCGGCGCGAACTGGTAATCGGCGGCATGATTGAAGACAAGGTCTTGCGCGTGGTGGGGCTCGGTTCGGCCGCGCACCTGGACAAGCTCGACCCGTTCAACCCGATCAACCGGCGCATCAGCATCATCGTCATGAACAAGCGCACGGAAGAAAACGTCCTGCGCGATGGTTCGGCGATGGAGTTGCCGGTGACCGACGCCGCCTCCGCCGCTGTGGCTTCCGGGCTGGTAGCCGGTTCGCCGCCCCCCGCGGCGCCCGTCCCCAGCCCGGCAGCGGCGAAAAAATAACACGCAAGGCCCGTCAACGCGTGGTGTATTGAAACAATGAGACCTTTATGACAAGAAAGAAAATACTTGGCTCGCATGTAAAGCGCCTGCTGTCTGGCGTGTCGGACCATGGCCGCAAGCACTTGACGGAGGTGGAAACCGACCTGGTGCAGACCGGCATCTTGCTGGAAGAGGCGATCGAGAAGCTGTCCTTCAATTTCATGGCGATCCATGCGGCCGTCGCGGCGCAGCAGGACACCATCGCCATGCTGCTCGAAGGCGGCGTGCCGCCGGCGCAGCAGCGGGAAAAACTGCTGGCGTTGCAGGATGAGGTAGGGGGCTATGTGAATGCCGCCATCACCAGCCTGCAGTTCCAGGACATGACCAGCCAGCTGATCGAACGCACCCTGAAGCGCGTGACGGGCTTGCGCGAGTTCCTGGGAACCCTGGGTTCGCATGGTGCGGAAATGCTGCCGGAGAGCGACAACGAAGAGATTGTCGCCTTGCTGGGGCGGGTCAGCATGGCGCTGGCGATTCAAAGCCTGGAGTTGCGCAGCGTGCTGCGCAAGGCTGTCAGTCAACAGCATTTGGAAAGCGGCGACATCGAGCTGTTCTAGCATGAGGATGCGGAACGCTTGCGGTTGCATGGATTGATTAATCAAATATTCGGGCAGGATGCCCGGAACAAGTGGGAGCAAAGATGGCCAAAACGATACTTGCAGTGGACGATTCCAGCTCATTGCGCCAGATGGTGGCGTTCAGCCTGAAAGCCGCCGGTTACCAGGTGGTGGAGGCCGTTGACGGCCAGGATGGACTGGAAAAAGCCAAGCTGCAAACCGTGGACCTGGTATTGACGGACCAGAACATGCCGCGCATGGACGGCCTGGAGCTGATCAAGCTGCTGCGTGAACTGCCAACCTACCAGAAGGTGCCCATCCTGATGCTGACGACGGAATCGTCGGATGAAATGAAGTCGAAGGGGCGTGCCGCCGGCGCCAATGGCTGGCTGGTGAAACCGTTCGATCCGCAACGCCTGATCGAAGTGGTCAAGAAGGTGATTGGCTGATGCCAGCCGCGCAGCGCAACGATGCACATGACGGAGTCACCCTATGACCATCGATATTAGCCAGTTTTTTCAGGTCTTTTTCGATGAGGCCGAAGAACTGCTGGCTGAAAAAGAACGGCTGCTGCTGGCCGTCGATATTGCGGCGCCCGACGCCGAAGACCTGAATGCCATTTTCCGCACCGCCCATTCGATCAAGGGGGGCGCATCGACGTTCGGCCTCTCCGACATGAGCGAGGTAACGCATATCCTCGAGTCCCTGCTCGACCGCATCCGCCAGGGCCAGATGGCCCTGACGGCGGAACACGTCGACGCCTTTTTGGCGGCCAAGGATATCCTCAAGATGCAGCTCGACGGCCACCGCCTGGGCAGCCCGGTCGACCAGGATGCCGTCGCCGATGTGCGCATGATGCTGCAGTCGTTTTCGCAGGATGTGCCGATGGCGGCGCTCACGCCTGTCGCGCCGGCTTTCCACACGGCGGAAAAGGAAGTCGTCAGCCATGCCGGCGGCCAGCGTTTCCGCCTCGAGCTGCCGCAGATGGAAGAGCGCGAAGTCGAAGCGCTGGCGGCCGAACTGGGCTTGCTGGGCGACGTCGTGGTGTCAAGCCTGGCCGACGCGCGCAAGGTGCTGGAAGTGACGACGCATGAAAGCCTGGACGATATCCTGGCCATCTGCTCCTTCGTGCTCAATCCGGACGACATGGTGATCACGCAGGCGCCGCCTCTGGCGCCAGGCGAAGCCGATGCGGCCCGCGCGGCCCAGGAAAAAGCCCAGGGCTACGGTTTCTTCGACCCGTTGCCGGGTGCGCCAGCGGCCGCGCAGGCGCCGGCGGACCCCGGCTATGGCTTTTTCCAGCCGCTCGAAGACATCCGCGCCGCGGCCGGCGTGCAGAGCGACGCCGAACGCGGTTATGGTTTCTTCCAGCCGTTGGAGCAGATCCGCGCCGACGCTGCCAAGGCCAGTCCCGCCGTTGCGGCGCCGGTCGCTGTCGTTGCTGCCGCCGACGCGGAGCAGGACAAGAAGCCGGCCAAGAAAGAGGGCGACAAGGCAGGTGCCGAATCGTCGTCGATCCGCGTCTCGATCGAGAAAGTCGACCAGCTGATCAACCTGGTGGGCGAGCTGGTGATCACGCAAGCCATGATCGAGCAGCGCGCCGGCGCGCTCGATCCGATGCTGCATGAAAAACTGCTCGACAGCGTCAGCCACCTGACGCGCAATACGCGCGACTTGCAGGAAGCGGTGATGTCGATCCGCATGATGCCGATGGATTTCGTCTTCTCGCGCTTCCCGCGCATGGTGCGCGACCTGGCCACCAAATTGGGCAAGAAGGTCGATTTCATCACCAACGGCGCCGCCACGGAACTCGACAAGGGCCTCATCGAGCGCATCGTCGATCCGCTGACGCACCTGGTGCGCAACAGTATCGACCATGGCGTGGAAATGCCGGCCGCCCGCGTGGCCGCCGGCAAGACGGAAGCGGGCCGCTTGTTCCTGTCGGCCAGCCACCAGGGCGGCAACATCATCATCGAGGTGTCCGATGACGGCGCTGGCCTGAACCGCGAGCGCATCCTGGCCAAGGCCATGCAGCAGGGCCTGGACGTGTCGGACACGATGAGCGACGCCGAAGTATGGCAGCTGATCTTCGCGCCCGGCTTTTCCACCGCCGAAGCCGTCACCGACGTGTCGGGCCGCGGCGTGGGCATGGATGTCGTCAAGCGCAATATCAGCGCCATGGGCGGCGTCGTCGACATCCGCTCGGCCAAGGGTTTTGGCACGACGATTTCCATCTCGCTGCCGCTGACCTTGGCCATTCTGGACGGCATGTCGATCCGCGTGGGCGACGAGGTGTATATTTTACCGCTGGGCTTTGTCATCGAATCGCTGCAGCCGGCCGTTGAAGACATCAAGGACATCGCTGGCCGCGGCCAGGTGGTGAAGGTGCGCGGCGAATACCTGCCACTGATCCCGCTGTACCAGATGTTCGACATCGCGCCGCGCTTTACCAGCCCGTCGGAAGGCATCTGCGTGATCCTCGAGACGGAAGGGCGCAAGGCGGCGCTGTTCGTTGACGACTTGGTGGGCCAGCAGCAAGTCGTGGTGAAAAACCTCGAATCGAATTACCGCAAGGTGGTGGGCATTTCCGGCGCCACCATCCTGGGCGACGGCGGCGTGTCGCTGATTCTCGACGTCGCCGCACTGATCCGCTCCTCCCGCCAGCTGGCGGACGAGTCCATTTTTTCGTAACACCGATAGATCAAGATAGGAAAACACACCATGTCAGATAATCAACAAGCATCCGGCAGCAAACCGGGCGACGGCAAGGATATCGCCGGCCGTGAATTCCTGGCCTTTACCCTGGGCTCCGAAGAATACGGCATCGATATCCTGAAGGTCCAGGAAATCCGCGGCTACGAAGCCGTCACGCGCATCGCCAATGCGCCGGAATTCATCAAGGGCGTGATCAACCTGCGCGGCATCATCATTCCCGTGGTCGACATGCGCATCAAGTTCAACCTGGGCACGCCCGTGTACGACCAGTTCACGGTGGTGATCATCCTGAACATCGGCGGGCGCATTGTCGGCATGGTGGTCGACAGCGTTTCCGACGTTACCACCCTGACGCCGGAGCAGGTGAAGCCGGCGCCGGAAATGGGCACCGCCTTCTCGACCGACTACATGATCGGCCTGGGCACCATCGACGAGCGCATGCTGATCCTGGTCGACATCGACAAGCTGATGTCGAGCAGCGAGATGGGCCTGATCGACAAGCTGGCAGCGTAACGCCGGCGGGCGGCGCCGGGTGCGCCGCCGTTTTACCACGCAAAGAATCACTACAGATATGCATGTACTGGCGCGGGCATCAGCCTGAGGCGCGCCGGCAGGCTGCAAGGTCCGTCAGAGACCAGGCCATAACACGGCGCCGTCCGGTTGAACGGGCGCCGTTCACATAAATATTGGAGACTGTAATGAGTTTGCGCGATTTTAAGATTGGTACGCGGTTGGGCATTGGTTTTGGCAGCATCCTGGCCATCCTGGTGGTGGTGATCGTGTCGGCGAATGCGCTGAATTACCGCAACAAGGCCGAGTTGCTGACTGGCCTGGCACTGGCAGGAGAAAAGAATACGCAGGCCTCGCTGATGAAAAGCGCCATGCTGGAAACGGGTATTGCCATGCGCAATATCGGCTTGCAGGGCGACGTGGGCCTGATGCAGGTGGAAGAGGGCAAGGTGCGCGAGCACCGCAAGATCTATGACGGCGCGCGCGGCAAGCTGGCCAGCCTGGGCCTGTCCGACAGCGAAAAGGCGCTGCTGGCCAACATCGCCAAGGTCGACGGCGAAGTCGATGCCGCCTTCAAGGAGGCGATGGGGCAGGTGCTGGCGTTTAACAGCGAAGGCGCGGCCAAGGTCATCGCCACGCGCATCGATCCCTTGAACAAGAAGACCCTGGCCGATATCAACAAGCTGCTCGACTTGCAGCACGTGGCGCAGCAAAGCTTCATGGATGGTTCGCTGGCGGCCGATGCGCGCCTGATGCAGGTACTGTTCATCCTGGGCGGCGCGGCGGTGGCGATCGGCGCCTGGTGCGCCATCTTCATCACCCGCTCGATCACGGTGCCGCTGTCCGGCGCCCTGGCCGTGGCGCAGAAAGTGGCGGCGGGGGAACTCACTTCGCGCGTGGTGGTCGAAGGCAAGGATGAAACGAGCGCGCTGCAGCAGGCGCTCAAGGACATGAACGAGAGCCTGGTGAAGACGGTCAGCGACGTGCGCAATGGCACGCAGACGATCACCGTGGCATCGCGCGAGATCGCCAGCGGCAACGCCGACCTGTCGGCGCGCACGGAAACGCAGGCCAGTTCGCTGGAAGAGACGGCATCGTCAATGGAAGAACTGACGTCGACCGTGAAGCAGAACGCGGACAATGCGCGCCAGGCCAACCAGCTGGCCGTGTCGGCATCGTCGGTGGCGCAGCAGGGCGGCAAGGTGGTGGCGCAAGTGGTCGATACCATGGGTTCCATCAAGGACAGTTCGCGCAAGATCGTCGATATTATCGGTGTCATCGACGGTATCGCCTTCCAGACGAATATCCTGGCCCTGAATGCGGCTGTCGAGGCGGCGCGCGCGGGTGAGCAGGGACGCGGCTTTGCCGTGGTGGCCTCCGAAGTGCGTAATCTTGCACAGCGCTCCGCCGGCGCGGCGAAAGAGATCAAGGGCTTGATCGGCGATTCGGTCGACAAGGTCGACGCCGGCAGCCGTCTGGTGGACGAGGCAGGACAGACCATGGGCCTGATCGTCACATCGATCCGGCAAGTGGCCGATATCATGGGCGAGATCACGGCGGCGACGCAGGAGCAAAGCCATGGCATCGAGGAAGTGAACCAGGCCATCGCGCAGATGGACCAGATGACGCAGCAGAACGCGGCGCTGGTCGAGGAAGCGGCGGCCGCCGCCGAGAGCATGCAGGACCAGGCGCAGAAGCTGGCCGATGCCGTCAGCATCTTCAAGCTTGGCAGCGAGCATCAGCAGGTGCAGGCAGCCATCCCCGCGCAAGTCAAGGCGGTGGCGGCGCGTCCGGCCCTGAAGGCGGCAAGTGGCAAGCGGGTGGCGCAGGCGGTGAAGACCGCCACGCCGCCATCCGCAAAAAAGCTGGCGGCAGCCGGCGGCGACGATTGGGAAGAGTTTTAAGGTATTCCCGGTCCCGCTAGTTATACTGCAAAGGCATTGTTCAGAGTAGTTATGGAGAGGTAAAAACAAATGCCGCAAACTAAAACGGATTCGGTCAAGGAATTTGATTTCACCGGCAAGGACTTCGAGCGGGTCCGCGCCATGATTTACAAGCGGGCCGGCATCGCGCTGGCCGACAGCAAGCAGGAGATGGTCTACAGCCGCCTGGCGCGGCGCCTGCGCGCGACCGGCATTTCCTCGTTCGTCCGCTATCTGGACGACCTGGAAGCGGGCCGCATGGGCGACGAGTGGGAAGCGTTCACGAATGCGCTGACGACCAACCTGACGTCCTTCTTCCGCGAGGCGCACCACTTCCCGCTGCTGGCCGAACATGTGAAGAAACTGAGCGGGCCGATCACCATCTGGTGTTCGGCCAGTTCCACCGGCGAAGAGCCGTATTCGATCGCCATGACGGTGTGCGAGGCGTTCAATACGCTTACGCCGCCGGTGACCATCATCGCCACGGATATCGACACGAACGTGCTGGCCACGGCCGCCAATGGCGTCTACAACCTGGACCGCCTGGACAAGATGCCGGCCGACCGCGCGCGGCGCTTTTTCTTGCGCGGCAAGGGCGACCGCGAGGGGCAGGTCAGGGTGCGCCCGGAACTGCGCCAGATGATCACCTTCAAGCCGCTCAACCTGCTGGCCGACAGCTGGCCGTTGACGGGGCAGTTCGACGTCATCTTCTGCCGCAACGTGATGATTTATTTTGACAAGGCGACCCAGCGCAAGATCCTGTCGCGCTTTGTGCCATTGATGAAACCCGATGCCCTGCTGTTCGCGGGACATTCGGAGAATTTTCTGTACGTGTCGGATTCATTGAAGCTGCGCGGTAAAACAGTCTATGAGCTCGACCAGCCACGGGGCAGCGCACCCAAGGCATCGTCGCATCGTACATGAGAGTGAAATATGAGCCTGGAACCCAAAGAGCAATTTGCCACTAACGTCTATTACGACAGGACGTTCAATTGTGACGCCGCCAAGATCCTGCCTGGTGAGTACTACTTCACCAACAAGGACATGCTGATCGTTACCGTGCTCGGCTCCTGCGTATCGGCCTGCATCCGCGATCGCGTGACTGGCCTGGGCGGCATGAACCATTTCATGCTGCCGGATGGCGGCAGCGATCCGAACAGCCCGATCTCGGCCTCCATGCGCTATGGCACCTACGCCATGGAGATCCTGATCAATGATCTGCTGAAGGCGGGTGCGCGGCGCGAAAACATGGAAGCGAAGGTATTCGGCGGCGGCGCCGTGCTGCGCGGCTTCACGGCGATCAACGTCGGCGAGCGCAATGCTGCCTTCGTCATCAACTACCTGAAGGCGGAAAAAATGCGCGTGGTGGCGGAAGACCTGAACGACATCCACCCCCGAAAAGTGTATTTTTTCCCCCGCAGCGGCAAGGTGCTGGTGAAAAAGCTGATGCAGACGCATAACGATACGCTGGTCCGCCGCGAACTCGATTACGCCAGCCGCCTCAAGGTGGCGCCGGTCGGCGGCGAGGTCGAGCTGTTCTGATAACGCCAGACCAAAGCTGCTGCGCATCGCGCTGTGCGGCTTGCGGCGGTTTGTCCGGTGTACTAATTTAATAAAGAATAAGGGCCGCAAGGCCTGGAAGGAAAACTATGAAGATCAAGGTATTGATCGTGGATGACTCGGCGCTGATCCGCAGCGTCATGACGGAGATCGTGAATAGCCAGCCCGACATGGAAGTGGTGGGCGCGGCGCCCGACCCGCTGGTGGCGCGCGAGATGATCAAGCAGACCAATCCCGACGTGCTGACCCTGGACGTCGAGATGCCGAAGATGGATGGCCTCGATTTCCTGGAAAAGCTGATGCGTTTGCGCCCGATGCCGGTGCTGATGGTGTCGTCGCTGACGGAGCGCGGTTCGGAAATCACCATGCGCGCGCTGGAACTGGGCGCCGTCGATTTCGTCACCAAGCCGAAGATTTCGATCCAGAGCGGCATGCGCGAATACACGGACATGATCGCCGACAAAATCCGCGCCGCCTCGAAAGCACGCATCCGCGCGCGCACCCTGCCGTCGGCCGGCGACAAGACGGCCGCGCCGCTGCCTGCCTTGCGCAGCCCGCTGACGTCGAGCGAAAAGCTGATCATCGTGGGCGCTTCGACGGGCGGCACGGAAGCGATCCGCGAATTCCTCATGCAGATGCCGTCCGATTGTCCCGGCATCCTGATCACGCAGCACATGCCCGAAGGGTTTACCCGTTCGTTCGCGCGCCGCCTCGATTCGCTGTGCAAGATCTCGGTGCAGGAGGCGGCGGGCGGTGAACGCGTGCTGCCCGGCCACGCCTATATCGCACCCGGCCATTCGCACCTGACGCTGACGCGCAGCGGCGCCAACTACATGACCAAGATCGACCAGGGCGAACCGGTGAACCGCCACCGCCCGTCCGTCGACGTGCTGTTCCGCTCGGCCGCGCAATCGGCCGGCAAGAATGCCGTCGGCGTGATCCTTACCGGCATGGGCAAGGATGGCGCGCAGGGCATGCTGGAGATGAAGGCCGCAGGAGCGTATAATTTCGCCCAGGATGAAGCCAGTTGCGTGGTGTTTGGCATGCCGCGCGAGGCGATTGCCATCGGTGCTGCACATGAGGTCGGCGCCCTGACGGCGCTGCCCGGCATGGTGCTGGGCCATCTGGCGGCACATGGCATGCGTGCTTTGCGCGTGTAAGCCACGTTTTATATGATCTGAGGCAAGTTTGTTCGCCTAAAAGCAACGAAAATGCTATCCTACAACTTGCTGCCGTAGTGTCGACCATAATGTCGGCATTCATGTCGATATTATTAACAAACCGCTACAGAAACAACGGAGTTATTCATGGCTGATCCAAAGATGAAATTTTTAGTCGTTGACGATTTTTCGACGATGCGCCGCATTGTCCGGAATCTGTTGAAGGAACTGGGTTATGCCAACGTCGACGAGGCGGAAGACGGCGTCATGGGCCTGGCCAAGCTGCGCGCGGAATCCTACGATTTCGTTGTCTCGGACTGGAACATGCCGAACATGGATGGCCTGACGATGCTGCAGCATATCCGCGCCGATCCGGCACTGGCCAAGCTGCCCGTGCTGATGGTGACGGCTGAAGCGAAAAAGGAAAACATCATCGCCGCCGCGCAAGCGGGCGCCAGCGGTTATGTGGTCAAGCCGTTCACGGCCGCGACCCTGGATGAAAAGCTGAACAAGATTTTCGAGAAGCTGGAAAAAGCCGGCGCTTGATCCGGGTCTGACCGTTATCAGGAAAACGCTGCCAGTGCGAACTGGCAGCGTTTTTTTTCGTCAGCTTGCGTCTTGCTTACACCAGGCCGCCATTCGCGCGCAGGATTTGCCCGCTGATCCACCGCCCATCCGGCCCTGCCAGAAAAGCCACGGCGGCGGCGATGTCGTCCGGCGTGCCCAGGCGTTCCAGCGGCGCCATCTTGCTCATGCGTTCGATGGTTTCTTGCGTCTTGCCGTTCAGGAATAGCGCCGTGGCCGTGGGGCCGGGGGCCACGGCGTTGACGGTGATGTGCTTGCCGCGCAATTCCTTGGCGAAGATATTCGTCATTGTCTCGATGGCCACCTTGGTGGCACCGTAGACGGCGTAGCCGGGCAGGGCCAGGCCAATCACGCTGGTCGAGAAATTGACCACGCTGCCGCCGTGGCGCAGGCGCGCCGCCGCCTGGCGCATGGTGTTGAAGCTGCCCTTGACGTTGATGGAGAACAGGCTGTCGAAGGTGGCGTCGTCCGTGTCGGCCAGGGTGGGCAGCGTGGGCGGCATGATGCCCGCATTATTGACCAGCACGTCGACGCCGCCGAAGGCTGCCACGGCCGCATCGAACAGCGCTTGCACCTCGGCCGCATCGGCCACGTTGGCTTGCACGGCGATGGCTTGCCCGCCATCGGCAGCGATGGCGGCAACCAGCTGCTCCGCCGCCACCTTGCCGCTGGCGTAATTGACGACGACCTGCATGCCGTCGCGTGCCAGGCGGCGGGCGATGGCCGCGCCTATGCCGCGCGACGCGCCCGTGACGATGGCAACCTTGGCGTGGGTGGATGCGGTGTGCATGGTGCTTCTCCTGTGTGGTGGGAGGCCCGGGATACGAGCCAGTAGCGCCATTGTGGTCTTTATTTTCGGATGGATAAAGATGGTGTATCTGGCTTCAGTGTGCAATTTCTGTTAATAATCATTGTTGCGCTGTCTGATGCAGACCCGGCAATATGATGCCGACTGCAAGATTGCGCAAAGGAATAAAATATTTCCCAAAGTTAACTTTACACGTCAAATAATTTGGCCCATGATCGCTGCAGTATTTCCCCTTTGTCCCCGCCCCCGACAAGAAGGAGCGCAGCATGCGCCGAGCACCCGTATTATTTTTTGCCCTGAGCACGGCCTTGCTGGCCGCTTGCGGCGTGAGCCTTGAACAAGCCGCCGTCGCGCCGGTTGCGCCGGTTGCGTCTGTTGCGTCAGTCGGCAACGAAGCGCCGCCGTCCGATGTCCAGGACGCCGCCGTGCCGCCGGCCAACGACGGCGAAGGCGATGGCAGGCATGCCTATCTGCACCGCGTGGGTGGCCACGACTATGTCAGCCTGAGCCAGAGCGGCCCGCAGGGCGGCTTACCCATCCTGACGGGGATGCGGCGCCACGCGCGCGCCATCCGCCTGCTGGCTGCCGATCCGGCGCAGGCACGCGCCATGCTGCGCAGCCTGAGGTTGCCCGCGCACCAGCGCAAGCTGTGGGGTGGCCAGGAAATCGTGCTCGATGCGGCCAGCTATGACATGCTGCAGGCGGCGCGTGGCAGGGGCAAGGCGTTGTACGCCGAGCTCAGGCTGGTAGGGCTGGAAAAGTAGCACACATAAGAGAACGGGGCCGTATGGCCCCGTCGTGGTGATGCTGAAAAGACCCTGTCAAATCTCCAGGTTGTCGATCAGGCGCGTCTGTCCCAGCTTGGCGGCGGCCAGCACCACCAGCGGTTCACCGGCGGCCAGCTCTGCCGCGTTCGGCGCTTGCAGGTTGGCGCGCTTGCGCACGGCGATGTAGTCCGATTTCCAGCCGCGGCCGTCCAGCAGCCGCATGGCCGCCTGTTCCAGTTCTTCCACGGCCAGGTTGCCCTTGCGTACTTCCTCGGCGACGAAATTAAGGCCCTTGAACAGTTCCGGCGCTTCCGCACGTTCACTTTCAGACAGGTACATATTGCGCGACGACAAGGCCAGGCCATCGTCTGCACGGTACGTCTCGGCGGCGATGATTTCCGTCGGCAGCGCGAACTGGCGCGCCATGTTGCGGATGATCATCAGCTGCTGGTAATCCTTCTTGCCGAACACGGCCACGCGTGGGCCCACGCACGAAAACAGCTTGGTGACGACGGTGCACACGCCTTCGAAGAAACCGGGGCGGAATTCGCCTTCCAGCGTATTGCCCAGGTCATCGGGCGGGCGCACGCGGTATTCCTGCGGTTCCGGATACAGTTCCTTTTCCGTCGGCGCGAACAGCACGTACACGCCTTCCTTTTCCAGCTTGGCGATATCGGCGGCCATGGTGCGCGGATATTTTTCAAAGTCTTCGTTCGGGCCGAATTGCAGGCGGTTCACGAAGATCGAGGCGACGACGGGGTCGCCATGCTTGCGTGCCAGGCGCATCAGCGACAGATGGCCTTCATGCAGGTTGCCCATGGTGGGGACAAATGCCGTGCGCAGCTGTCCGCTGAGCTGGTCGCGCAATTCTTCGATGTCGGAAATAATTTTCATGGATTGCTTTCGCTAAAACCCCGTTGTACGGTGGTCAGTGACAAAGGGAGGGAGTCAGGCAGGCGAATAGGCCAGCCGGACGTAGATGGGTGCAAACGGTTCGGCTTGCGTGATTTCGATCAGGGTTTCCTTGGCCAGTTCCAGCAGGGCAACGAAATTGACCACCACCACGGGAACGCCGCCGGCAATGTCGAACAGTTCGCTGAACTCGACAAAGCGCGACGATTGCAAGTGGCGCAGGATGCTCGACATGTGCTCGCGCACGGACAGTTCCTGGCGGCTGATGCGGTGATGCTGGGTCAGCTTGGCGCGCTTCAGCACGTCGAGCCACGCCTGCTGCAAGTCCACCGCTTCCACGTCGGGCCAGGTGGGCGTCAGGCTTTGCTCGATGAAAATCTGCGTGCGCACGAAATCGCGCTCGAACTGCGGGATGGCGTTCAGGTCGTAGGCGGCCAGCTTGATCTGCTCGTACTCGAGCAGGCGGCGCACCAGTTCGGCACGGGGGTCGCCGCCATCTTCCTCGACGTCACTCTTGCGCGAAGGCAAGAGCATGCGCGACTTGATTTCGATCAGCATGGCCGCCATCAACAGATATTCGGCCGCCAGTTCCAGGTTGCGCACGCGGATCTGGTCGACATATTTCAGATATTGCAGGGTTACCTGCGCCATCGGGATATCGAGAATGTTGAAGTTTTGCTTGCGGATCAGGTAGAGCAGCAAGTCGAGCGGGCCTTCGAAGGCTTCGAGGAAGATTTCCAGCGCGTCCGGCGGAATGTACAAGTCCGTCGGCATGCGCAGCAGGGGTTCGCCATACAGGCGGGCAATGCCGGCTTCGATGGGATCGGCGGCGGGCGCCGCGTCCGTGCTTGCAGATGCTGCAGGGTCGCCGCTGCCGTCGCCGTCAGCGGCGGCTTCGGGCAACTCGATGACTGCGCCGGCGCCGGTAGCATCGGCTTCCGGCGTGACTGCAGACTCTTCAGGCAACATCGTGCCGGTTCCAGATATTAGTTCTTGTTCTGGTAAACGTAAGCCTGTTGCTTGACGGCCGATGCCATCTGGCGTTCCTGCTCATCCATGCTGACGGGCGGCTTGTCCCACAGCAGGGCGCGGCCCGCTTGCTGGCCCGCTTCCATGCCAGGGTTCTTGGCCTTCAGTTCGGCGATGAACAGGGTGTGGTCGGATACGTAGTTGTTGTGTTTTGCAGGCAGTTTCATAGTGTCTTCTGAGTGTCTTATAAGTAAGGTCAGCCGGCCGTATTCTACCGCGCCGGATGCACTGGCGGGTTGTTGTATGGGCAAGCCGGGGGCAAAAATGCTAAAAATCAATACCTTAGCAGGCGTCGCATCACCATCGGCGCCGGTTCGGCGGGGTTGGCGTGCGAATATTCCAGTTCTTCGGCGAGGTCGAATTCAAAGGCCGCGTAAAAATCGATCAGCTTGCGCTGGTCGCGCCGCACGGCCAGGCGCAGTTCTTCCGCCTGGCACGACAGGCCGTGATGAATAATCGCTTCGAGCAAATGCTGCGATACGTTGCCGCCCCGGTAGGCGGGCAGCACGCCCATGCGTGAAATCTTCCAGATGGCGGGATCGCTGTCGAGCGGCATCCAGCGCAGCGAACCGGCTGGCACATCGTCGATCAGCAGCACGAAACCACCGCCGTGGCGCAACTGCTCCGCCACCAGTTCGGCTGTTTCGTGGTGCCCGCTCGATGACGGGGCCACCTTGCCGGCCCATGCTGCGCGGGTCAGCTCGGCGATCAGTTGTGCATCGGCATCTGTTGCTTCGCGCACCACGATATTCATCATCGGTCCTTGTGCGGGCTTAGCGGATGCGCATGCCAGGTTCGGCGCCCGGCCACGGGTTCAGGATGTAGATGCCCGGATTGGCCTTCTCGTCGGCACTCGATGCGGCCATGACCATGCCTTCGGAAATACCGAACTTCATCTTGCGCGGCGCCAGGTTGGCCACCAGCACCGTCAGCTTGCCGACCAGTTCTTCCGGCTGGTAGGCCGAGCGGATGCCCGAGAACACGTTGCGCAAGCGGCCTTCGCCCGCATCGAGGGTCAGGCGCAGAAGCTTGTCGGAGCCGTCGACCAGTTCGCAGTTGACGATCCTGGCGATGCGCAGGTCGACCTTGAGGAAATCGTCGATCTTGATCTCGGGTGCCAGTTCCTCGATGGCCGTGGCCGGTACTGCCGCGGCGGGTGCTGGAGCGGCGTCATTCGCAGCGTCGCCTGCCGGTGCGGCAATGGCGGGGACCGCTTGCGGCGCGTCGAACAGCGCTTCGATCATCTTCGCATCCATGCGCGTCATCAGGTGGCTGTAGGCGCCGATGGTGCGGCCCAGCATGCTGTTCGAGACGGCGTCGCCGAACACCTGCGTGTCGGCCCAAGTAAATTCTGCGTCGTTGAGGAACGATGCCACGTTCTTCGCCACGCCCGGCAGCACCGGCGACAGCAAAATCGTCAGCTGGCGGAACAGGATCAGGGCCGTCGTGCACACGTCGTGCAGCTCGGCGGTCTTGTCCGCATCCTTGGCCAGGATCCACGGTTTGTTTTCATCGACATACTGGTTGGTGATGTCGGCGATTTCCATGATTTCGCGCAAGGCCTTGCCGAATTCGCGGTTCTCGAAGTGCGCGGCGATGCTGGCCTGGCGCTCGACGATGACGCCGTTCACGTCCACCGTCAGTGCGCGGTTGATCCAGCCTTGCGCGCTGTCCGACAGCGATGGCGCCAGCTTGCCGTCGAATTTCTTGGCGATGAAGCCGGCGCAGCGGCTGGCGATGTTGACGTATTTGCCGATCAGGTCGCTGTTCACGCGGGCGACAAAATCTTCGCCGTTGAAGTCCAGGTCTTCCACTTTCGAGTTCAGCTTGAAGGCGATGTAGTAGCGCAGCCATTCCGGGTTCATGCCCAGGTCCAGGTAGCGCAGCGGCGAAATGCCCGTGCCGCGCGATTTCGACATTTTCTCGTTGTTGACCGTCAGGAAGCCGTGGACATTGACTTTCAGTTTGTCGATCACCGGGTGGCCGGCGAATTTCAGCATGGCGGGCCAGAACAGCAGGTGGAAGGAAACGATGTCCTTGCCGATGAAGTGGATCTGTTCCGTCGACGGGTCATTCAGGAGGGCGTCGAAATCGATGCCTTTCTTGTCGCAATAGTTTTTCAGGCTGGCCAGGTAGCCGACAGGCGCATCCATCCACACATAGAAGAACTTGCCCGGCGCGTCCGGGATCGGGATGCCGAAGTAGGGCGCATCGCGCGAGATATCCCAGTCGGCCAGCTTTTCACCGGCTTCGCCCAGCCATTCGCTGACCTTGTTGACCATTTCCGGCTGCAGGCGGCCGGGCGTGTTGAGCCAGCTTTTCAGGAATTCGAAGCAGCGCGGGTCGGACAGCTTGAAGAAATACTGTTCCGACGGCTTCATCACGGGCGTCGCGTTGGTGAAGACGGAGAATGGATTGACCAGGTCGGTCGGCTGGTAGGCGGCGCCGCACACTTCGCAGTTGTCGCCGTACTGGTTCTTGGCGCCGCATTTCGGGCATTCGCCCTTGATGTTGCGGTCGGCCAGGAACATGCCTTTGACGGGGTCGAAGAAGCGGTCGACGGTTTTCGTGACGATCAGGCCCGTATCGCGCAGCTTGCGGTAGATCGATTGCGACAGGTCGACGTTTTCCGGCGAGTCGGTCGAATACCAGTTATCAAAGGCGATATGGAAACCGTCCAGGTACTGGGCGCGGCCGGCGGCGATGTTGGCGACGAATTGCTGCGGCGTGATGCCTTCCTTTTCGGCGGCGATCATGATGGGCGTGCCGTGCGTATCGTCGGCGCCCACAAAGTGCACTTCACGGCCGGCTGCGCCATCGCGTTGCATTCGCTGGAACCGGACCCAGATATCGGCCTGGATGTATTCCATGATATGGCCAATGTGAAAAGCGGCGTTTGCGTAAGGCAGGGCAGTGGTGACGAACAGCTTGCGAGTCATGATTGATGCACTTTTGGGATGGATAATAGGGCATTTTAACAGCGGAAACGCAATATGAGCAGATGCCGGGCCGGCAAGTAGTGCTTTTGTCTCCATCGCGCCATGCAAATTTACGCTAGACTGCGCGTATTGCATACGGAGATTGTCATGAGCATCACAGTAGAAGACGTCAAGGCCGCACTGGCCCAGGTTATTGATCCAAATACACATAAAGATTTCGTTTCCAGTAAAACCGTCAAGAATCTGAAGGTCGATGGCGATGATATTTCGCTCGATATCGAGCTTGGCTATCCGGCGAAAAGCCAGATCGACCTGATCCGCAAATCCGTGCTGGCCGCGCTGCGGGTGCTGCCGGGCGTGGGCAATGTCAGCGTTGGCGTGTCGTCGAAGATCATTTCGCACACGGTGCAGCGCGGCTTGAAGCCGATGAGCAACGTGAAAAACATCATTGCCGTCGCTTCCGGCAAGGGCGGCGTGGGCAAATCGACGACGGCTGTCAACCTGGCCCTGGCCCTGGCGGCCGAAGGCGCCACCGTTGGCATGCTGGACGCCGACATCTATGGCCCGTCGCAGCCGATGATGCTGGGCATCAGCGGCCAGCCGAAGACGCTCGATGGCAAGAGCATGGAGCCGATGGAAAACCACGGCCTGCAAGTGTCGTCGATCGGCTTCATGATCGATCCGGACGAGCCGATGGTGTGGCGCGGCCCGATGGTTACCCAAGCCCTGCAGCAGTTGCTGGACCAGACCAACTGGCGCGACCTCGATTACCTGATCGTCGACATGCCGCCAGGCACGGGCGACATCCAGCTGACCCTGTCGCAAAAAGTGCCTGTCACGGGTGCCGTCATCGTCACGACGCCGCAGGACATTGCCCTGCTGGACGCGCGCAAGGGCTTGAAAATGTTCGAGAAAGTCGGCATTCCTATCCTCGGCGTGGTGGAAAACATGAGCACGCACATCTGCTCGAACTGCGGCCATGCGGAAGAAATCTTCGGCGCCGGCGGCGGCGCGAAGATGTGCGCGGACTTTGGCGTGGAATTCCTCGGCGCCTTGCCGCTGACCATGGCGATTCGCCAGCAGACGGATTCGGGCACGCCGACCGTCGTGGCCGAGCCGGAAGGCCCTGTCGCCGTGATCTACAAGCAGATCGCCCGCACCATCGCCATCAAGGTGGCGGAAAAGGCAAAGGACATGACGAGCAAGTTCCCGAGCATCGTGATCAAGAACGATTGATGATCGGCCATGGGGTCAGACCCGCCGGGGGAGCGCATCCCAATGGGATGCGCTCCGATCGCGAAGCGACTGACCCCAGCAGCTCCCCGGCGCCATGGTCGCCGGGAATATGGTTTCATGCAGTCCGTGTTGTTATTAAACAAGAGGAGACATCATGCAATTGACTACCGTATTCCTGCGCCGGGCCGGCGTCGTGATTGCCGGCAGCCTGCTGGCCGCCAGCGCCTTTGCCCAGTCCGTGTCATTCGTCGAACCCCTTGACGGGGCCACGGTGAGCAGCCCGTTCAAGGTCAAATTCGCCGTCAAGGGCATGGATGTCAAGCCGGCCGGCGATATGACGGCCAAGACGGGCCACCATCATTTGCTGATCAACAAGGGCGCCATGAAGGCGGGCGAGATGATCCCGATGGACGATATGCACCTGCATTTCGGCAAGGGGCAGACGGAAACGGAAGTCAAGTTGCCGCCGGGCCAGTACACGCTGACCATGCAATTTGCCAATGGCGCCCATCAGTCGTACGGACCGGAATGGGCCAAAAGCATCCAGGTGACGGTCAAGTAGCCAGCAGCCAGTTTTGCAGCGCCTCGACAGGCCGGACTCCCAAGGGATTCCGGCCTTGTTTTTTTCATAGTGTTGCTTATTGTCATCATTGCGTCATATAGTCTGCGTATGCAGCCCGCTGGCCAGCATAGGGCTACCCGATAGCATCCCGATAATGTGTATTGATAAACGAGCGGATATGACGAAGAATTTCTCCCTTTCCCGGCAACTGGCGCAGGCGCTGCTGCTGGTGGCAAGCGTGGCGGCATGCCAGGCGCATGCGGCCAAGGCCGTTCCTGTGGCGTCGGCTGCCGTGGCGCAGCCCAAGCTGGTAGTCGTGCTGGTGGTCGACGGCTTGCCGCAAGAGCAGGTGACGCGCTACCGCGGCCAGTTTGGCCAGGGTGGCTTCCGCCGGCTGCTGGAGCAGGGCGCGTGGTTCAGCGATGCGCACCAGGCGCATGGCATCACCGTTACCGCCATCGGCCATTCGGCCGTGCTGTCGGGCGCCTACCCTTACCAGCATGGCGTGATCGGCAATAACTGGATCGATCCAGTCACGAAAAAATCCGTGTACTGCACCGAAGACGGCAATTTCCACTATATCGGCGAAGAAACGCAGCCAGACGACGGCACGGCGCCGACCAAGCTGCGCGTCAGCACCCTGGGCGACGAGCTGCGCTACTCGACGGGCAACCAGGCCAAGGTCGTGACGGTGTCGGGCAAGGACCGCGGCGCCATCCTGCTGGCCGGGAAAACCGGCACCGCCTATATGTACATGGAAAAGACGGGCAACTTCGCCAGCAGCACCTACTATATGC
>RCUS01000103.1_pt1 | contig 66497 bp, 57 predicted proteins | sample 2166221 | NCBI WGS metagenome assembly RCUS01 (sample SAMN09932758, study PRJNA488358) | compost metagenome | isolation source: compost soil in cyclohexanecarboxylic | place: Germany: Experimental Botanical Garden
AAGGCGGTTCTAATCAGCTAGCCGTGCAAGGTTGTCAGGAAATTCTCAGTCAAAGTGATTTGCAAAACTATGATGTGATTTGCTGTGCAGTCGGAACTGGTGGGACTATTTCAGGGCTGATTGAACGAAGTGCACCACATCAAAAGATTCTAGGGTTTTCAGCATTAAAAGGTGACTTTCTAAAACAAGAGATTCAGCAGTGGACTAAAAAACAGAATTGGTCACTGACAGATGCCTACTGTTGTGGTGGTTATGCTAAAACTTCACCTGAGCTATTCACATTTATCCAAAACTTTGAAGAGCAATACACTGTCCCTCTTGAACCGATCTATACGGGAAAAATGATGTTCGGCCTGTTTGACCTTATAAAAAACAATTACTTCCCTGAAGGAACTCGTATTCTGGCAATTCATTCTGGCGGTTTACAGGCTGATATAAGAAACAAGCTAAGCTACTGATTCATTAATTTTTAGGAGATATTGCTCCTCATACCAATAAATGTCTTTAGCATGAGTAAGTGTCGGCATGATAGTATATGCCCCTTTTTAATTTTCAAGATTAATCGAGAATCTCTTATGTCTAACAGTCATGTCGATGTCATTGTCTTAGGTGCAGGTGCTTCTGGACTCATGTTGGCTGCACATGCTGCTAAACGCGGGCGCTCGGTTTTAATTTTAGAAAAAGCCAATAAAATTGGTAAAAAGATTTTAATGTCAGGTGGTGGTAAGTGTAACTTTACTAACCTATATGTAGAACCTGATAACTATATTTCTCATAATCCGCACTTCGTTATTTCTGCCCTGTCACGCTATAGCAACTGGGACTTTATCGGTTTGGTATGTGATTATAAAATTGCCTATGAAGAACGTAAACACGGGCAATTATTTACGCTAAACGGCGCTAAAGAAATTTTAGAAATGCTGATGAGTGAGTGTAATAAAACTAAAAATGTAGATATTCAAACCCATTGCGAAGTTGGACAAATTACACCCTTGGAAAAAGGTGGGTTTTCACTAAACACCAATCAAGGATATTACACTTGTGATTCTTTAGTGATTGCGACTGGCGGCTTATCGATTCCAACATTAGGCGGTTCTGGTTTTGGCTATGAACTGGCACAAAAATTTGGACATCAGGTTTTTCCAACTCGTGCAGGTTTAGTTCCATTTACTTTTTCAGATCATATTAAAGAAGTCACTACACGCTTAAGTGGCAATGCTTTGGATGTTACGTTAAGCAACTCAAAAAATAGCTTTTCTGAAGCATTATTATTTACCCATCGTGGTTTGAGTGGACCAAGTTCTTTACAGCTTTCGAACTATTGGAATTCAGGAGAAAATTTTAAAATTGACTTTTTCCCAAGCCAAGATTTAGCGACTTATTTAAAAGATAAAAAGAAAACACAGCCTAAAGTTTTATTACGTACTCTTCTTAATGAATTTACTGCCAAAAGTATCATCCAAGAGTTACAACAACTCATATGGTCAGAGCAGAGCGAAACAGCGATTGGTAATATCAGTGATGCACAGCTAGATCATATTGCCGAGCAGTTACATGGCTTCGCAGTTAAACCGTCTGGAACAGAAGGATATCGTACCGCTGAAGTTACTTTAGGCGGAATAGATACAACAGAAGTATCTTCCAAGACTATGGAAAGTAAAAAGCAGAAAGGATTGTTTTTTGTTGGTGAAGTACTCGATGTAACTGGCCATTTAGGAGGTTATAACTTCCAGTGGGCATGGTCTTCTGCGTATGCTGCTGCCCAATACGTATAAGCTAATTTGAGTTTTTCGAACTATTTGATGCGTTCTGTGAATCTTGCGGCTGGGAAGTAGTCTGTTTCGAGTTTTCTGACTTACTAAATACAAACTTATAAGCACTCGCTAAAAAACCTACCGTAATTCCGGCAATGACAATTGGTGCTAAAAAACGACCTGGTTTCTTCATCGTATTTTCCTCACTTATTTGTTTTTATAACGGCCAAAAAAGAACGACCACTCAATATAGAGTGGTCGTTCTTATCACAAAAATCAAAGATTTTTTGTACTGTTTATCTGAAATTTAGTTTAATTCCCTTAAATTTCATCATTTTCACCTGTAGAGCCAAACGGTTTATTCACTGGCGGTTGTGCTGGATTCACCTGTACAGAATCTGCTGGTTTTGCATCAGATGAAACTGTAGATGGTGGAGTCGTTGGCGCAGAGGTAGTTGACGCCGAAGTCGTATTACTCGTACTAGACGGTGGTTGATAAAGAGGATTTGGTTGATTCGCTTCTTTTTTAGCTTTATCTAACAAATCAGTTAAAAGTCGTTCTGCTGGTTGGCGACCACCTAAGCCAAATGCAAGAGCGAAAGCAACTGCAACTGCGCCTAGAGTCAAACCGAATGCAAGATTAACAATTGAATCTGCAATACCCATGGCTCTTAAACCAAGCGCAAGTACTAGACCAATAATTAAGACACGAACTAAACTAGCTAACCAACGCGAGCTATTATATTCACCACGTTGCACCACGTTCGCCACAACATTTGCGAGCCAGAAGCCAATAACCAAAATAACAGCACCTAATAGAATGTTTGCACCGAAATGGATAAACATTGCGATTAGACCACTGATTTGATCGAAACCAAGACGATCTGCCGCTTCAGATACTGCAAAAAGCATGGTGAAGAATACGATTAGGCAACCGACAGCGCTAGAAACTTTAGTTTGACCTAAAAAGCGTTGTATATCTAATTTGGCAGGAATTTCATCAACACCTGTGCCTGCAATTAATTCGGCAACCAAACGCCCAACAAAACGAGAAACAATATAAGCAACCAGTAAAATTAAACCAGCCGCAATAATGTTTGGAATTGCTTGCAAGATTTCATTCAGCATTGCTGTCGCTGGCTGAGAAATTGTCTCAATACCTAAAGCTTCGAACGCTACAATCAATGTCGTAATAATAATGATAGCAAAAACAAACGAACCTAAGAATTTGCCTACATTAGAGCTTTTGAAAAGACCAATTTTTTCAGCTTGAGCCTGAACACCTAAGCTATTTACTAAACCTTCAACAATACCGCGTACAATTTTTGCCAAGATATAACCAACAAAAACGATAACGCCAGCGATAAAGATATTTGGTAAGAACGCTACGGCGTCATTTACCATATTTTGAACTGGAATCAGTAAGCCTGTTAGTCCTAATATTGAAAGAACAATCGGAAGGAAAAGTAACAATACAAGCCAGTAAAGAATCTCACCAATATTTTGGCTAATTCCACCTACACCCACTTCAGTACTTAATTTATCGTCAAGTTGGGTTCTGGATAAAACATTGGTAACCCCTGCTCGCACCAGTCGAGCAACGATCCAACCAATAAAACCCACCACCACAGCAGCAATAATATTTGGAATGTAGACAAGTACCTGATTAATCATATTGCTGAACGGGCCACTTACTCCACTAATGTTTAGTACATTGAGAGCTGCGACAACCGCTAAAATTAGAATAAACCAAAATACAACCTTGGAAATCAGGCCTTCGATATTTGGGGCTCGGCCAGTTGCTGATGATAATTTTGCATTTGTATTTACTTTTTGCAGTAGCTTTTTCACACCTGCTGCTACTAATAAAGCAATTATCCAACCCACTAATAAGATCACTATTGCAGCCAGAATTGGATGAAACTGATCCCAGTAATACATTGCATCAAATTGAGCGCCGCGAGGCCCATCAAAAAATTCATTCATATTGTTATGTCCTCAATTGTTCTGTTCTTTTCAGTGTTATCTCTAGGAAACACCATTCGTTGTAAAAAAATGACGATGAATGCGGTCTATCTCACCTTATGTTTTGAATATTTTGTAATCAACACACTTCTGCATAAATACAACAAATTGATGCAAAAGGTTGCAAAAAAGCCTTCAGGTCTTCACCTAAAGGCTTGATATCAAGATATACTGGTTAAATTATTACCTCGTTTTAACCTATATAGGTCTTTAAATTAGAGGCATTTGAAATGACATGTGGCACGGGCTCATGTTGCATAGCTCCTTCTTCTTTAGGCACGTTGCTATGATCAGCTATCATATAAACTACAAGGGCAAGAAGAAAAAGCCCAACAATAATTAAAATATAAACTGGTAATCTTCTTTTTTTCGCAGTTTCTTCAGGACTCGTCACATGAGGTGGTTTTGAAAAATCATGCATCTTCTTTCCCCTCTTCTATTATCATTAACTTTATATTCATCTTAGCAATTTGCTTTGTTGCATTGTGTGAAAAAGCATTATGCGAAGGTGTCTGTGATTGCAAAACTCTACTTTTAAAATAATAAAAATAGTATAAAATTTGCACACATTAATTTAAGCTATTAAAAATAATTTCTAATTATTTACGAACTTCGTCCATGTCCCATTTGTAATACAATATGTTTTAGCGCTTACTTTTTAGAAAATAGGCTATAATAAGCCCCCATGTTTTAAAGCTACTCTATTTTATGATGTATCGTCAGCAAAATGTAACTCTTGATCTCGACACTGACGTCACACATCAATGTTATATCCACCAGACAAGAGACGAACATCTCATTGGTATTATTGAATTTAATAAACCAAGTTATGAACTCAAATGGGGTGATCTGGAATATTTTCGTCGTCGTACTGAAGAATTTTCAGTTATGCCATTTCCTGACTGCATTAACGCCATGATTGTTGATATTCGTAATATCAATATTTTTCTGGACAATGAAGTTCCGATTTTACCTTGGCGTTTACTTGAAGAAGACTGTCCTGTTCGCTTAGTTGTTCCCCAAGACCGTTTAGAACATTATGCAGGCCTTTTTGAACCTACTTGGCTTTCAAGCGATGTAGACAGTGCGATTTCCGAAATTCGTGAATTTATGGATATGTTTGTCCATTAATAAACATATCCATAAAAATAATTTTAAAGTTCTTTTAATTGTCGTTTGTTACCAGTAATTTTCTACTGCAATATTTCCCTCACCTCGACGATTCATCGTCAAACCACGGCACTTTAAAGCTTCTTTCGTGTCATCCACCATTTGTGGGTTTCCACAAAGCATGACATGGCTTGTTGCAGGGCTCAATTCTATACCAGCAACTTTTTCTAATTCACCATTTTCGATCAAAACTGGTAAACGATCGTGTAACTGTGCTGATGGATCACGAGTAATAATTGAAATAAATTTAAAACCGACGTGCCCTTCCCCAAAAGTTTCAGCAATCTCTTGAATACGATCGACATAAGCTAATTCAGCAGCTGTACGTACACTGTAAACCAAATTGATCTTTTGATATTTCGACCATGTATCGAAGTCTTGTAGCATCGATAAAAATGGAGCTAAGCCAGTACCTGTTGCCAATAACCATAAATCATGCGGTAAAGGCTGTTGATAGCGAGCTAAAGTAAGATAACCATAAGGTATTTTTTCTAAATAAAGCTCATCTTCTACCTTCAAATGTTGAAGATTTGAAGTAAATGCGCCATCAGGTACCACAATTGAGAAAAATTCTAGCGTTTCATCAAATGGAGAAGACACCACTGAATAGGCACGAACAACAAGTTCTTCTCCAACTTTCAGTCCAATACGTGCAAATTGCCCAGCAGTAAATTTAAAATGTGCAGGGCGAGTCATGGTGAAACTAAAAAGAGTTGGAGTCCAGCGGTGTACAGATAAAACTTTTTCTACGCTAAATTTTTCAATTGACATGATTTCAACGTGGCATGAAATAGTGCGCTCATGTTAGCATGACAGTCGAAATAATGAATACTTTTAAACGTTAAGGCTTTTTAAACATGCGCATGACATTACGCCAGTTGGCTGTTTTTGTAGCAGTCGCTCAAGAAGGAACTGTCACCAAAGCCAGTGATGCGGTCAGACTGACGCAAAGTGCAGCAAGTATGGCTTTAGCCGATTTAGAGGATGGTCTTGGTGCCCCTCTATTTGATCGTTTAGGTAAACGACTACAACTTAATGATCTTGGCCGCTTTCTATTGCCACAAGCGCTAGAAATATTAGGTCGCTGTGAAGCTTTTGAGCAAGCTGCAAAAGGTGAGTTACAAAGTATTGACTTACGTATTGGGGCAACTCTAACGATCAGTGATTACCTCATGCCAGATTTAATGGCGAACTTTTTACAGTATCACCCCAAAGCACACTTGCAATTACAGGTGGGCAATACACGCCAAATGATTGAAGCTGTCAATCAGTTTCAGCTTGATTTAGCATTAATTGAAGGCTCGTGTCACCTACCTCAACTTCAGTGCATTCACTGGCGAGATGATGAGCTAGCAGTATGCTGCTCCCCTGATCACCCTCTAGCACGTTTAAATCGACCTTTAACAGCACATGATTTTTATCAGGTTGAATGGATTTTACGTGAAGAAGGTTCGGGAACTCGTGAAGTGTTTGATAATGCTATTTTGCAAGATCTACCAGACGCTAATATTCGCCTAACCCTAGGTCACAATGAAGCAATCTTGAAAATCGTTGCTGGTGGTTTAGGAATGTCTTGTATCTCTAAACTCGCTATTGAACCTTTAATTGAAAAAGAACAATTAGTTATTTTAGAAACGCCATTCTGGCAACTTACTCGCCCACTTTACATGTTGGTACACCGTCAAAAATACCAAGGTCCTGGCCTCAAAGCATTTTTACAATTCTGTGAAGAGCAGGTTTAAGACCTTATCTTCCAGTGCCATCTTGAGTCATTTTCACATGGCTCACCACTTTATTATTTAAGAAAATTAAGGGAAGCTTACACCTCCCTTAATTTATATTACTTACTCATTCCACACACCATCAAAAATCTTCTTTGCTGGTCTTAGCTAAACTCTGCCCTAAGATAGCCTTGAAGATTAAGAACACTGTTAGCGTCGAAAATGTGATAACAACTCTGTTGTAATCGCTTTATTATGATCAGTGATTTGTGTTTTTTTGGTTTTAGATGGATTAGGATCGATACGCTCAATCTTTATAGCCTTAAATTTCCCCTGATTATCTACAGCGAGAAATTTCACTTTTTCATTTCTTTTCGGCTCCCCTTCTGATGCAGGAAAATCCGAAATATGGAAGAAAATATCTCCTTCAGCCGTTCCAATAAAACCAAATCCTTTTTCAGGATCATATTGTTTAACTTTTCCGGTATAAAACTCTTGCTTCATGATCTTTACCCTACTTTTTCAATACTGTTATTACAGCAGAAAATTAAAAAGAGACTTTCAATCCGCCCTCAAAACTTTACGGTTTGATTAAGTCTCTTTTTATCGTTATTTCAAAAATTAGTCTTTTTGGACACTACCAAAAATTTTATCGCCCGCATCACCTAAACCAGGAACAATATAGCCCTGTTCATTTAAGCCATTATCAATAGATGCTGTATAAATCTGTACATCTGGATGAGCTGCTTCAACTTTAGCAACACCTTCTGGGGCAGCAACTAATACCATAACACGTATATCTTTACAGCCACTCGCCTTTAACACATCAATGGCAGCAACTAATGAGTTACCTGTTGCCAACATTGGATCGATAATCATTGCAAGACGATTAGCAACATCTGGAACTAGTTTTTTATAATAAGTACGAACTTCTAATGTTTCTTCATTACGTTCAAGACCTAAAACACTAACTTTTGCACTTGGAATCAGATTAAGTACGCCATCCAGCATACCAATTCCTGCACGTAAAATCGGTACAATCGTTATTTTTTTACCAGCAATACGCTGAGTAGTAACAGTTCCGGCCCATCCATTAATTTCACAATCCACAACTGGTAAATCTTTTGTTGCTTCATACGTCAATAACATAGTCACTTCCTGAGCAAGCTCACGGAAATTCTTAGTACTGATGTCAGAACGACGTAACAAACCTAATTTATGACGAATAAGTGGGTGACGAATTTCTTGAATGGCCACAGATGTTACCTAAAAATATAAAAACGTATTTATTATAATCTTTTTTTAATGCCCAATAAAAAAAAGCCTCCAGATTTGGAGGCTTTTTTGTACACTAAGATTATTGTTGTTGTGAAAGCATGAAATGTAATGGAGATAAAATTTCTGCTTTTAATGCCAAATTAATCATTGGATCTGGGTAAACACCCAAAATAATAACTAATGCAGCAGCAGCCAATACCATTAAACCACCTACTTTTTGACCCCAATGAGCATCTGCATCAATACGAGGAGTTTCTGGTGGTGTCATATACATTACAACCATCACACGTAAGTAATAGTACAAACCAATACCACTACCCACAATAATCATTGCAGCCAAGAACCAGTGTTGAGTTGTTACAGCAGCCATTACAACCAAGAACTTACCAATGAAGCCCGCTGTTAATGGAATACCAGCCAAAGATAACATCATGACTGTTAACGTTGCTGTAAGTACTGGACGACGCCAGAACAAACCACGGTAGTCTGCAAGGCTTTGTGCTTCATCTACGTTGTTATATGGGCTAGACATTAACGCTACCGCACCAAAAGCACCGATAGTTGTTAATACATAAGACACCACATATACAGTTACGCTACCCAAACTCGCATAAGTCATGCTAATTAAAGCAATTAACAAATAACCAAAATGAGCAATAGATGAATAACCAAGAATACGTTTTAAGTTAACTTGACGAACAGCGAGTAAGTTACCCACTAAAATCGACAATACTGCAATGATTGTCAAAATAGTGACTAACGAGTCCACCATAATTGCGCCTGAAGCAAGCATATAGCGCACGAACAAACCAATTGTTGCAACTTTAGCAGCAGTCGCCAAGAAAGTTGCCATTGGCGCTGGTGCACCTGCATAGACATCTGGTGTCCATTTATGGAACGGCGCAAGCGATAATTTAAATGCAACAGCAAAGATAATGAGTGCTAAACCTAATAACACCATTGGCTGTTTGATTGCACCAAATAAAGCCTGTACAGAATCATAGAATGAAAGCGAACCAGTATATGCATAGATGTATGCCATACCCATCAACAGCATTGCAGAAGCTGTCGCTGAAAGTACAAGGTACTTAATACCCGCTTCAAGTGAACTACTACGTTGATAAGTATAAGCAAGTAAGCCATATACAGGAATCGACATTAACTCAAGGCTAATGAAGAACGATGCATAGTGAGAACTTGCAACCATCAACATTGCACCTGCTACTGAAGCAAGTAACAAAAGATATAGTTCTTCGCGGTTATCTTTATAAGTTTCGATGTAAGCGTGAGACAAAGTACAACAAGCCAATGCCGCAATCAAAATCATAAATTGATAGAACATGGTAAATGGATCAACCATAAACATGCCCATCACATTTGCCGGTACAAACTTACCGCCAAATACTGCAAATAAAATATAAAGTGCAGCGAGGTTTAGACCAACAACAGAAGTTGTTGCGATTAAATTATGATTACGCTTAATAGAAATTAACAGCATGACGACGATTGTTGTCAAAGCAACAATCATCACCGGAGCTAAAGGCATAAGCGTAGAGAGTGATACTGTGAAGTTCATGATTATTGGATCTCCACATGGTCAAGTTGAGTAGCTGTTTGCTGAACAGTTTCAACGACTTCTTGAACTGGCATATAACTATTGACCAACCACTGCATGCTTGAATGAGACATATCCAAGAATGTTTGTGGGTAGATACCAAGCCAAACGAGACCAATCGCACAAATCATCAAAATACCAACTTCACGAGCAGATAAGTCTTTTAGTGGACTAGTGTAGTGTTGCTTTTGTCCAGGGTTTGGTTCACCAAATAAAGCACGGTGAATCAAGATCAAGCCATATAAGCCTGCAAATACAAGGCTGATAGAAGCAAGAATCGTGAAGACAGGATATTTATTAAATGAACCCATCAAAATCAGGAATTCACCAATAAAGTTACCCAAACCTGGCACGCCTACAAGAGCGGCTACGAAGAACATCAAGAAAAATGGCAAGTACTGAAGCTGGCCACGAAGACCACCCATTAAACGTAAATCACGTGTATGTAAACGTTCGTAGATCTGACCAGACATAATGAACAATGCAGCTGATGACAAACCATGTGCCAACATCATGATCATTAGACCTTGGAAGGTCAAAATATTACCTGCGTAGATTGCAAGTAAAATAAAGCCCATGTGTGAAATCGACGTATACGCAAGTAAACGTTTCATGTCAGTTTGCTGGTAAGCACACCATGCGCCGTAGAAAATACCAATCAAACCGAAAATAATCGCAATATCTGCAAACTGAGCAGAAGCTGTCGGGAAGAATGGAATTACAAAACGAAGCAAGCCATAGGCAGCTGTTTTAATCAAGATACCCGCTAAGTCTACAGAACCTGCTGTAGGAGCTTGAGCATGCGCATCTGGCAACCAACCATGTAATGGGAATACTGGTAACTTCACGGCAAAACCAATGAAGAAACAGATCATGAAACCATAAGCTAGGTTCGCAGGTAAGTGGTTGGCTACAGCTAATAAATAGTTGTAATCGAAACCGATCATGCCTGTCATCATGTAGCCATAAACTACAAGACCAAGGATACCGATTAACATCACTAAACCAGCGATTTGTGTGTAAAGGAAGAACTTGGTAGCTGCGTAAACACGTGAACGACCGTTTGAACCTTTATGACCCCATAACGCAATCAAGAAGTAGATTGGTACAAGCATCATCTCCCAGAAGAAGAAGAACAAGAACAGGTCAATCGCTAAGAATACACCGATAACGCCACCTAAACTCCATAAGAGGTTTAAGTGGAAGAAACCAACGTTCTTTTGAATTTCGCCCCATGAACAACCAACAGCAAGTACACCAAGTAATGCTGTTAATAACACCATGAGTAAAGATAAGCCATCCACAGCAAGGTGAATGCCAATACCGAGTGATTGAATCCACGGTAAATAGAACTCAGCAGTCCAAGTTGGGATTTTTGAACCCAACTCATAGCTATAAGTTCCACTTTGCCAAAGTGCAAGACCTAAGCCCAAAGTAATGAGCATGCCAATTAAGGCAATCCAGCGTGGCAAAGTTTTGTCGAGCTTATCGACTAACCAACAAATAAAACCAGCAATGAACGGAACAAGAATCAGCGCGGGTAAAATTAAATTGTTTTCCATTTTATTTCCCCACTACCTGAATAACGATCAAGATCATCAATAACACCACTACACCGAGTGACATACTTGATGCGTATTCACGCAATGAACCGGTTTGACGTGAGCTTGTAAAACTATTTCCGCCTTTCACAAGTGCAGGAAGAACTAACCACAAACTGTCAATCGGGTCACGGCCAAAGATTTTGGCGAAGAATAAATAAGGTTTAACAAAAACGATGTCATACAATGCATCAAAACCAAAAGCAGTACGGCAAATATGTGCCAGACCTGCACCCAAACTTGTTTGAGCGAATGATTTCACTGCACCATAAGCAAATGTAAATAATGCTATACCAACAACTAGACCAACTAGCGCAATTCCTACTGCTAAATGCTCTGCCCCATGCATGCCTTCTACAAATTGTTCAGCCACATGGAATTCAGGAATTTTTGCAGTATTAAGAATACCAGCTACAGGTGCTTTTAATACGGCACCAACAAAAGTAGACAGTACAGCTAAAATGCCCAATGGAGCCCAGTAAGTTGCACCTTTAATTTCATGGTAAGGCGTGTTTTCTTGACCAAAGAATACAACCCAGATTAAACGGAATGTATAGATTGAAGTCAGGAATGCACCTGCTACACCCACCCAATATAAGGCGTGATATAAAGCAACTGATTGACCTTGTACCCAAACTTCACCAAGAATTGCATCTTTAGAGAAGAAGCCAATCGTCAAGAATGGAATAGCTGCTAATGCACCGCCACCAATTGCGAAACAAGCAAACAGGAATTTGTTACGTTTGAACAAGCCACCCATTTTGAAAATGTTTTGCTCGTGGTGGTAAGCCAGAATCACCGCACCAGAAGACAAGAATAATAATGCCTTAAAGAATGCGTGGGCCAACATGTGGAACAAGCCAGCTTGATAAGCTTCCGCACCTACAGCCATAAACATATAACCCAACTGACTCATTGTTGAGTAAGCCAAGATACGTTTGATGTCTGTTTGAACGAGTGCAGCAAAACCTGCAACTAACAAAGTCACGGCACCTGTTACCGAAATGAATTGCATCACTTCAGGCGCAAGTTCAAATACGCTGAATAGACGGCAGCATAAATACACACCAGCCGTTACCATTGTTGCAGCGTGGATTAATGCAGAAACAGGTGTTGGACCTGCCATTGCATCTGCCAACCATGTTTGCAATGGAATTTGCGCAGATTTACCAGCAGCACCCAAGAACAACATTAATGCAGTCCAGATGGTAAGTGACGAACTCTTCGTCATTACTTCTGCTGCGTGTTCAACGATGTACTGAGTATTCAACGTACCAAATTGTTGGTAAAGCAAGAATAAAGCAATAAGTAAGAATACGTCACCTACACGGGTAACTGTAAATGCTTTGATCGCAGCCCAACCATTTGCAGGGTTTGCATAATAGAAACCAATAAGCAAATAAGAGCAAAGACCTACGCCTTCCCAACCTAAGAATAACAACGCTAAGTTGTCACCCAATACAAGCACAAGCATGCTGGCAACAAACAGGTTGAAATAAGAGAAGAAGCGCGCATAACCTTCTTCACCGCGCATGTACCATGATGCAAAGATGTGGATTAAGAAACCAACACCTGTAACCATGCCCATCATGAGTAAAGATAAGCCATCTAAATGTAAGCTAATGCCCGGCGCAAAACCGCCAACATTGAACCATGTCCACAGATTTTGAACAAAAACTTGCTGACCACTTGTGGTAAATGCCATTCCAGCAATCAATGCAAATAATGCAGATAAACCTACAGAACCCACACCAATAATTGCTGCAACATTTTCAGAGAGTTTGTCTCGTCCTGCCGCCAATAAAATAAAACCGATTAGCGGAAATAATACTGTTAGATATAAATAACTCATCCGCGCATCTCACTAGCAGCATCCACATCCAAATGATGGAAGCGATGATAGAACTGAAGGACAATCGCAAGACCGATACATGCCTCTGCTGCTGCAAGGGTCAAAATCAGAATGAACATAACTTGTCCATCTGGTTGTGCCCATACGCTACCCGCAAGAACAAATGCCAATGCAGCAGCATTCATCATGACCTCAAGGCTCATTAACATAAATAATAGGTTGCGTCGCACCATTACACCGTAAAAACCGAGTGCAAAAAGGATGGTTGCAACAATCAAACCATGTTCTAAAGGAATCTGGCCCATTATTCTTTTTCCTCTTCTGCACCTGGTTCACGTTTACCTAAGTGGTATGCTGCAACAAGGGCTGCTAGCAATAACATCGCGGCAACTTCAACCAATAGTAAATAGTGAGTAAAGAGTGCTTGACCAACTACTTTTGGTCCAATCACTTGTGCCCCAAGTGGTGCTGAAATTGTGGTGTATTCACCACCAAGCATCCAAACCAAAAGCAAGCCGAGTAAGAAACTCATGAGTGCTGGATATGCCCAAGCATCTGAAGAAAGCCATTTACGTTCTTGTTCTACAGTGTGTTGACCTAAATTCAACATCATCACCACGAAGACAAACAGAACCATAATTGCTCCGGCATAAACAATGATTTCAAGAGCACCTGCAAAAGGCGCCCCCACGATCATGAAAATACCAGCAACAGCAAGCAATGAAACAATTAGACTAAGTAAAGCGTGTACAGGGTTCGTGTTAGTCACTACACGAACCGTAGAAACGATGGCCACGAGTGCCATCAAATAAAACGGCCACATCATGGTAATAGACTCCGTACATCGATTGGTGCACTTTCTTTTTGCGCTTGACCTTTCTCTTTACCGTTAATCGCCATACCAGCTACACGGTAGAAGTTGTAGTCGGGGTATTTACCCGGACCTGAAATGAGTAAGTTTTCTTTCTCATAAACCAAGTCTTGACGTACATATTCACCAAGTTCGAAATCTGGTGTCATCTGAATCGCAGTTGTTGGACAAGCTTCTTCACACATACCGCAGAAAATACAGCGTGAAAAGTTGATACGGAAAAATTCCGGATACCAACGTCCATCTTCTGTTTCTGCTTTTTGTAATGAGATACAGCCAACCGGACACGCAACCGCACATAGGTTACATGCCACACAACGCTCTTCCCCATCTGGGTCACGCGTCAACACAATACGACCACGAAAGCGTGGCGGCACAATCTGTTCAGCCGGTACTTCTGGATATAGAATCGTGTCACGTTTACGCGTTACATGGCTAAATACCATAAATAACGAACGTACAATCGATCCGAATCCAGCTAGAAATTTATACATTTTGTACTCCCTGCTGTCCTAGGCCTGATTCATCAGAATCACAGCACCAGTCACTAACAAGTTGACCAACGCCAATGGCAAACAAATTTTCCAACCAAAGTTCATGACTTGGTCATAACGTGGACGCATTAAAGAACCACGTGCCAATACAAACATCATTACAAAGAATGCTGTTTTAATCACAAACCAGAATACTGGCGGAACAAATGGAATTTCTAAATTGAATGGCGCTAACCAGCCACCGAAGAATAAAGTTACGATCAATGCAGAAATAAGTACCACGTTGACATATTCAGCAACGAAGAACATACCCCATTTCATACCACCATATTCAACATGGTAACCTTCAGCCAATTCTTGTTCTGCTTCTGGTTGGTCAAATGGATGACGGTGAGTTACCGCAACACCAGCAACCACAAAAATCAAGAAACCTAAGAATTGTGGAATGACGAACCAAACATCGCGTTGTGCTTCAACAATTTCACGAAGGTTAAATGAGCCTGCAATTGCAACCACACCCATCAATGAGATACCCAAGAACACTTCATAAGAAATGGTTTGAGCAGCTGAACGTAAACCACCAAGCAGTGAGTATTTGTTATTTGAAGCCCAGCCACCAAACAATACTGCATAGACTGCAATACCAGCCATTGCCATGAAGAACAACAAACCGATACTCATGTCGGCAACACCCAGTGAAGGACTCACCGGGATAACCATGAATGAAAGAACCGCTGTTGCCATTGCAACAGCTGGTGCTAAACGGAATGTAAGCTTGTCAGCAAATTTTGGTGTCCAGTCTTCTTTGAACATGATCTTGAGCATGTCGGCAACGATCTGGAACATACCACCAGGACCAACACGGTTTGGACCATAACGGTCTTGCCACAAAGCAAGCAAACGACGTTCAATAAAAGACATCAACGCTGCAACTAAAACAACCACAAGCAAAATCACAACTGCTTGAACTACAGCATAGGCAATTGGCCAGTTCTCAGCCCAAAGTGGCGTTTGACGTATAATTTCTTGATTCATGAATTACACTCCTAAAGCCACTGAAACAGGCTCAGCTAGTGACACCATTGGTGCTAAACCAACTGGGTAACCAATATAACCTGTAGGTAAATATTCAATTACTTGTACAGGCAAGCTCACACTGGTTTCGCCTGCTTTTACCGTAATGCGTTGCCCTTCTTGAAGGTTCAAACGACTTGCATCTTGTTCGCCTACTGCAAACATAGCTTCTGGAATGCGAGTTTCCATTGCAGGTGTTTTAATTGTGAATTCACCAGAACCAAAAATATGATGCATTGGTACTAAGCGGAAACTTTCAGGGTTTGCAACTACAGGCACTGGAGCAACATAGCTACGTGCAGGGCGTTTTGCCAAGCGATCGAATAAACGAACACCAGAATCACCACCTTTTAAGTGACCACCCACTTCATCTTGGTATTTGTTCCAAGATTGTGGAGAGTTCCAGCCCGGAGCCCATGCAAATGGTACTAATGATGATGCTTTTTGCGGACCAACATAACCTTCCATTGAGAATGTTAATGCTGAATCTAGATCTGTAGGCTGTTTAGGTTCATGAACCGATAACGGCGCACGCATTGCTGTACGACCTGAATAACGACGTGGTTCACGTGCAATTTTCAAACCATGTACACGGTAACCTGCATCAGGCGCCACATCTTGAATAGCTTCAAGTACTGGTACATTTTTTACGATGCTTTCAATCACATCATCAAGCAATGTCCAATCTACAGCTTTACCTTTAATACCAGTTTCAATGGCATGTAACCAACGCCATGATTCTTTAATTGCGTACTCAGGTTTGTAGTAACTTGGATCATAAACTTGATAGAAACGCTGTGCACGACCTTCTTGACTTACAACAGTACCGTCACCCTCTGCAAAACTTGCTGCTGAAAGTACAATATCAGCCTGTTTCACAGTTTCAGTTTCACTGTGATCAAGCACAATTACTGTTTCAGCTTTATCAAGTGCAGCCTGTACTTGTACAGCAGGTAAGCGACGGAACAAGTCATTTTCAACAATAACAAGGGTGTCGTAGTCTTGAGCAAATGCTTGTTCGAGGCTTAAGCCACCAAACAATGCCAAGCCCATCGAGTTCACTTCAGGAACCACAAGACTTAAACCAGCTTTAGAACCTAAGTTCTGAGTCAACTCAGCCGCAGCTTCCATAATAGAAGCATCTTGCAAGCTAGTACCCGCAATGATTAATGGCTTGTTTGCTGCTTTTAACGTATCAGCAATGGTTTGAGCAAATGCTTTTGCATCGTCATCTAAACCATTCACTGTTTCGCCTTTCACTGCCGCAGCTACTGCAAAACCTAAACGAGCAATGTCATTTGGAGAAGCAACAACTTCACCAGTTGCAACATCGGCAAGACGAGTTTGAGTTGCAGCCAAGATATAGATCGGAGATTTTGCTTCTTGACCAATACGTTGTACAGGCTCAGCTAACCAGTCTGGCGTACGTGTTTTTGCAGCCATTTCACGAGCTTTGTTTTTCGCAGCTTGACGAACTGACAAGGCCATACGTGGTGCAGTTTGAGTCAGGTCTTCACCTAAAATCAAGACAGCATCATAGCTTTCGATTTCACGCATGTTCGGGTTGTAAATGCCCTCGGTTTGCATGATAGATGCAGCAAGTTCAACAAGTTTTTGCTCTTTTTGTGCAACACCAGTTGAGTAATTTGCCTGACCTACAAGCTCACGTAATGCATAGTTCGATTCCAAGCTTGCGCGCGGAGAACCAATACCCAAGACTTTTTTGCCTTGAAGCTTCGCAATCGTTTGATCTAAAGCTTGATCGACAGAGACAGTTGCAACAGTTTCACTGTTACGGAACTGAGGCTGACGTGGACGGTCTGCACGGTTTACATAACCTGTGCCAAAACGACCTTTGTCACAAAGGAAGTATTGGTTAACCGAACCATTGAAACGGTTTTCTACGCGACGGATTTCACCATAACGTTCACCCGGAGAAATGTTACAACCAGAAGAACAGCCTTGACACACGCTTGGTGCATACTGCATGTCCCATTTACGGTTATAACGCTCTGAATGTGTCTTATCAGTGAATACACCTGTTGGACATACTTCAGTCAAGTTACCTGAGAATTCAGACTCTAAAGTACCTGATTCAGGACGACCGAAATACACACGAGATGCATTGGCATACACACCAAAGTCCGTACCGCCCGCATAGTCGTTGTAGTAACGAACACAACGGTAACAAGCAATACAGCGGTTCATTTCATGTGCAATGAATGAGCCGAGTTCTTGGTTGTAATGCGTACGCTTTGTAAAACGGTAGCGACGACGGTCATGACCAGTCATCACAGTCATATCTTGTAAATGACAGTGACCACCCTCTTCACAGACTGGACAGTCGTGTGGGTGATTCGTCATCAAAAATTCAACAATAGATGCACGGAAATCTGTTGCTTCTTTGTCTTCAATCGAGATATAGGTATTGTCAGATGCTGGTGTCATGCATGACATGACCAAACGACCACGCGTATCTTCTGGATTCGCATATTGCGTAACAGCACATTGACGGCAAGAACCAACCGAACCTAAGGATGGATGCCAACAAAAATATGGGATGTCGATGCCCAGACTCAAACATGCTTGTAGCAAGTTTTCCGAGCCGTTGACTTCATACGATTTTCCATCGACATGAATTGTAGCCATAAGTCGAATTCCTTAAGCTTGTTCTACGTTGCTGGTTTGCACGACAGGACGAGTCGTCACTTTCGCTTCAAACTCACCACGGAAATGTTTGAGTGCGCCCATAAGCGGCTCCATCGCACCTGGTGCGTGGGCACAGAAAGTTTTACCAATCCATAATTTACGAGTCAATTCTTGTAAATGATCGATATCTTCTTTCTTACCTTCGCCTACTTCAAGTGCTTTAAGCGCTTTAACAGCCCATGGCAAACCATCACGACATGGTGTACAGAAACCACATGATTCGCGCGCAAAGAACTCTTCTAAGTTACGAGTGAGCGATACCATACATTGAGTTTCGTCAACCACCATCAATAAACATGTTCCCAAACGAGAACCTGCTTTCATAATCGTGTCTGCATCCATTGGTAAATCAATGGTATCAGCCGGTAAAAAGTCAGTTGAAGCACCACCCGGTAACCATGCTTTAAGCTTTAAGCCCTCACGCATACCACCAGCATGATCTTCAATCACTTCACGTGCAGTTGTACCAAATGGCAACTCCCAAAGACCTGGGAATTTTACTTTACCTGATGCACCATAAATTTTAGTGCCTGGGTCTTTTGATTTACCTGCTGATAAACCGATATACCACTCTGGACCACGAAGCATAATTGCTGGCAAGTTGTTATAAGTTTCAACGTTGTTCACAATTGTTGGACGGCCCCATGCACCTGCAACTTGCGGGAATGGTGGCTTAGTACGTGGGTTTGCACGACGGCCTTCGAGCGAGTTAATCAATGCAGTTTCTTCACCACAGATATAACGCCCTGCACCCGTATGTACATGCAGATCAAAATTCCAGCCAGAACCTAAAATGTTTTCGCCTAAATAACCTTTAGCACGAATCTGTTCTAATGCTTCATTTAAATATTGAGCTGCCTCAATATATTCACCACGGATAAAGATGTAACCTTGAGTTGCCTCTAATGTATAACCCGCAATCAACATACCTTCGATCAATTGATGTGGAAGTTTTTCCATCAACAAACGGTCTTTAAAAGTACCCGGCTCCATTTCGTCGGCATTACAGATCAAATAACGTGGACCACCATCATTTGGTGCCATTAATGACCATTTAATACCCGCTGGGAAACCCGCACCACCACGACCTTTTACAGTTGCAGCTTTAATGACGTCTAACACTTCAGCAGGTTTCATGCCTAATGCTTTTTTAAAGCCAGCATAACCTTCAAGTGCTTCGTAATCATCAGCACCACGAACTTCTTCACGTTTACTTAAACGCCAAGTGAGCGGATGAGTTTCTGGATTACCGTCGCCATAAATTGGTTTTGGTTCAGTATTCATACATACTTCTCCAATAACTGTTTAATTGATGTCACTTCGACTAAACCGTGAGTATCTTCATCAATCATTAAAGTTGGGCCTTTGTCGCAGTTGCCTAGGCAGCAAATTGGAAGCAGTGTAAAACGACCATCTGGTGTCGTTTGACCATACTGAATTCCTAATTCGCGCTGGAATGCTTCAGCAAGTGTTTCTGCACCCATTAAGAAGCAAGCAATTGAGTCACAAAGCAAAATCACGTGACGACCTACCGGGTGGCGATAGATACGGTTGTAAAATGTTGCAACACCTTCCAAATCAGCAACACTCATCGACAATAACTGTGCGATGGCATTCATTTGAGCGTCATCTACCCAACCATTACGGCGTTGTACACACTTCAATGCATCCAAAGAGGCTGCACGAGGGTATGGATAGTGACCAATGTGATGTTCGATGTCGTGAATTTCTTCCGCAGTCAAAATCCCTTCAACATTCACACGTGGCTTTTTATCAGTCAAAATCATCATTATGTGTTACCTCTTAGCGATCCACGTCAGCCATAACCACGTCAATGGTCGCCAGATAAATGATTAAGTCAGATACCAAACTGCCGTTAATCACTGCAGGCATTTGCTGTAAGTGAGTAAACGTCGGTGTACGAATACGAGTACGATAACTCATCGTCGATTTATCTGAAGTCAAGTAATACGTACTTGCACCTTTAACCACTTCAGTCATAAATGATGACTCGCCCGCTGGCATGACAGGACCCCATGAAACGCTCAAGAAGTGCGTAATCAAGGTTTCAATATCTTGTAATGTCTTATCTTTCGGTGGTGGAACAGCCAATGGATGATCCGCTTTATATGGACCAGAAGGCATGTTATCCAAACACTGTTGAATAATTTTTAACGACTCAGTAATTTCACGGAAGTGAACGAGTACACGTGCATATGCATCGCCTTCATACTCAACTGGCACATCAAAATCGAAGTTTTCATAGCCACTGTATGGACGATATTTACGAACGTCAAAATCGATACCTGTCGCACGTAAACCAGTACCTGTCACACCCCATGCGAGTGCAGACTTGGCATCGTATTGTGCAACGTTACGCGTACGACCAATAAACACAGAGTTTTTCAATGCTGCTGTGTAGTATTCGTTTAAGCGCTTAGGCATCCACTCTAGCAATTCTTTAACAAGTTTTTGCCAGTTGTTTGGAAGATCGTGCGCTGTACCACCAATACGGAACCATGCTGGATGCATACGGTAACCCGTAATTGCTTCAACGATGTCGTAAACTTTTTGACGGTCTGCGAACATATAGAATACTGGTGTCATACCACCGGCATCCTGAATTGCCGTACCACAGAACAACAAGTGGTTATTAATACGGAACAATTCGTTCAACATGACACGAATGACTTGAGCACGTTCAGGAACTTTGATTCCTGCCATTTGCTCTACAGCCATCACATACGGCATGTTCTGAGCACAACCACCTAAGTAGTCGACACGGTCAGTATAAGGAATGAAAGAATGCCATGTTTGACGTTCAGCCATCTTTTCCACACCACGGTGGTGATAACCGATATCAGGAACACAGTCCTTCACTTCTTCACCATCTAACTGCAATACAACACGGAACGCACCATGTGCAGATGGATGGTTAGGACCCAAGTTCAGGAACATGAAGTCTTCGTCAGCGTTACCACGCTTAAGACCCCAATCTTCTGGCACAAAGCGTAAGTGCTCTTGCTCAAAGTCTTGTTTCGCTTTGTCTTGCATGTACGGCGTATATTCTGTCGCACGTGCTGAATATTCTTTACGTAACGGATGACCTTCCCAGTACGTTGGCAACAAGATACGACGGAGCATTGGATGCCCTTCGAAATTGATACCGAACATATCGTAAGCTTCACGTTCATACCAGTTGGCATTTGGCCAGATATTGGTCGCTGTCGGAAGGTTAAGATCATTTTCGTTCAAGGCAACCTTGATACGAATGTCACTATTACGCTCAAGCGATAATAAATGATAGAACACAGTGAAGTCAGATGCTGGTAAACCATCACGATGAACACGTAAACGCTCATCCATCGCAGATAAGTCAAACAGCATTACATATGGACGTTCCACTTTACGTAGGAACATAAGGACTTCTTGCACGCGTGCGCGCTCAACCCAGACTGTTGGAAACTCTTCAAAAGTCGCCTGCACGTAAAAGTTCTCACCAAATTTGGTTTTGAGTTCTTCTACGATTGCAAATGCTGGGCGTGAATCAACTGGTGTTGACTCTGGCATAGCAATGTCAGTTTCAGCCATTGGCTTGGCTTCCTATTTAATACAAATTCTGTCAATTTTCTCGATGAACATATCGGTTAGATATGTCAAAGCACCGTCAAAAAATTATTTAATCTCATCCATAGAGCGTAAGTTTTTAACGGCAATACGCTGCGCATTCTTACGGTCACGTTCAGGCATCATCTTTGGCTTATACACTGGCTGAAGATCATCACCGATCACGGCAGAAAGCGGGCGTCGCTCTAATTGAATCTGGTCTTGTAAAAGCATTAAAGCTTGAATTAACGCTTCAGGACGAGGTGGACAACCTGGGACGTACACGTCAACAGGAATAATTTTGTCTACACCTTGTACTACTGAATAGATGTCGTACATACCTCCAGAGTTTGCACAAGCACCCATCGAGATGACCCATTTAGGCTCTAACATCTGTTCATATAGACGCTGAATAACTGGTGCCATTTTTACGAAACAGGTTCCTGCAACAATCATCAAGTCAGCTTGACGAGGTGAAGCACGGATAACCTCTGCGCCGAAACGTGACAAGTCATGCACACCTGTTAAGGTCGTTGCATATTCAACGTAACAACATGAGGTACCAAAGTTAAATGGCCACAAGGAGTTTTTACGCCCCCAGTTTACTGCTGTATGCAAGACATCCTCTAAACGAGTCATGAATACGTTTTTATTCACTTCCTCTTCTAATGGATCTGTCACGATTTGACGTTCTTGCAATGGGTATTGATCAGCATCCGGATTCGCGCGGGTCAGAGTATATTTCATCCCGACTTACTCCTTTTCAGATGACAATGCAGGTGTAGTTTTTGACTTAACACGACCTGATGATTGAGCTGGAATCTGGCCTGTAGGGTCAGTTACGAGCTCTTCAATAGAGTTAAAGCGTGTAATTTCAGCAATGTTCATTGTTGGCGAACCGATTTTAATCGCCTCACCTGCTGATTTACGGCGATCTGCTGGTGACCAACTTAAAGCACCTACAGAGAAGGCATAAACAAGCGCAATCAATAAATCAACGACAAAGATCACGACAGTGGTATATCCCAACCACCCTACTTCACGCACAGAAGTAGACCATGCATAGAGGTAAAGTGCCTCTAAGTCGAAGACAACAAAGAAAATTGCAACTAAATAGAACTTTGCAGACAGGCGAATGCGAGCGCCACCAGCACTCACGACACCCGATTCAAACTGCTCTTGCTTAGCACGCCCCCACGATTTCCCCCCGAGGAGTAAGGGAACTGTGAGCATAAAGACGCAAAGAAATGTAACGCCGATCACGAAGGCGATAATCGCCCAGTCGTATGGAGTAATGGCACTCATGCGGGGATAACTCCTGGCAGGCCTATTATTTAACAAAGAATGTATGTATTGGCCTTCAAATACACCAAACACAAAATTAATCCCGCCAATTGTACCTGATTTCTAATTTCGCATGCTAGTTGAAGCGTCTTAGTCTTTCGGATGATTTTCTAAACAAAACTATTCTTCTATGGGTTGTAAGGGGGGTTTCACCACGCATAATCGGTTTATTTAATAGTTTTTTTGTTTATGATGATTTTTTTCATTTTTTAATTTTAGAATAATTACATAGTTCATCGACCATTAAGTTTTTATAACTTACTTTTTTATAATATTAGTTTGTTTTTTATTGTATTCAACTTCCCCTCTGAATTATGATGAATGTTTAGTCATACATAATATTTTATTACTCTTGGATAAGAGTGTTTATCATTAAGGGCAGCTGATGCCAGACTCACTTCGTGAATTTTCATTTCCCTCTTCTTTAAAATTTTTTCTCCTGTTTGGCTTCATTATTACGGTATGTTGTTTTATTGGCATCGCATCTCGTCCTTTAAGTTTTCTGGCATTCTTTTGGCCGGCCAATTCTGTTTTGCTCGGTTTACTCATTCGCTTTCCGAGCACTCGTCGGCCAAGCACGTTTTTAGGGGCCTACATAGGTTATGTTATTGCTGACCTATTTCAGGGTACTCCATTTGCTCTTACACTCGTTTTAACAACGTCAAATTTTATTTATGTTGTTACTACTCTCGCATTCTATACATTTTTTAATCAGCATATTAAAGCAGCCTATCGAGGCTATTCTTATCTCTTTCTGTTTGGTCTATGTGGTATAGGCAGCGTAGCAGGCGCGTTATTTGCAGCAACTTTCGTGCCTATGTTTAATACTAAATTTATGCTTGGTAATTTGTGGGATGAATTCGGTTACTGGTTCACTTCAGAACTACAAAATGCCCTACTTCTTTTACCTATCATCTTGAACCTACCTCAATATAATCAAGTAAAACACTACTTTTCTAGAAATCGTGGCTTACAAGCGATTGACCTATTACCTTTTTTGGCTGTCATTATTTCTATTGCCGCCAGCTATTATGATTCCGGCCCTGGTTCGCTCCTCTACCCGATTGCAGCACTCATCTGGTGCGCTATTCGCTACAAACCTATTATTGTTGCACTCATTACGACCTTTACCAGTGCCTATATTATCTATCATGTCTCTGGACATTACCTTTTACTCTATCCCAACGAATATTTAAGCAATACCATCTCAATTCGTATTGGCTTAATCATGATGACGATTGCACCTCTTACCGTCTCTAGCATTAGTGTTTTACATTCAGAGTTAATTCAAAAGCTTCAACATGCCATTGCACATGACGAGCTAACCTCTAGTCTCACTCGACGCCAGTTTTTGCAGTCAGTCAGATTACTTCAAGAAAAGGTATACAAGGAAAATAAAACCTCAGCATTTTTCATGCTTGATGTAGACCATTTCAAACACGTTAATGATAACTACGGCCATCAAATAGGCGACCGCGCCCTACAGACTTGTGTCACCACTATTCAAAATATTTTGCATCCTCATGACTTATTGGGCCGCTTTGGCGGTGAAGAATTTGCAATTTTTATTGCAGATACCACCAAGGAGAGCGCCTTTGACCTTGCAGAGCAAATACGAATTAAAATTAGTCAGCAACCGATTTATATTTATGGGAAATTACCAATTTTCATTCAAGTCAGTATTGGCATAAGTTTATATTCCCCATCTTCTCATAGAGCGATTGAAAATTTATTTAAAGAAGCAGATGACGCTTTATATCAAGCAAAACGCCAAGGGCGTAATCGGGTCTTTATATCTTTATAGGTTTTCATTTAATCATCTAGTGTAATGAATTTTATACAATATCCTATATTTTGCCATGTATGCTAATAACAGATAATAAGGAGAAAAATGCATGACTCTAGAATATACGCATAAACCAAACTACTACTTGTTTGCGCAATTACTTGTGCGACATATAGAAAGCTATATTCACAAACATCCAGATGCTAACAATGCAATTTTTGACTTGCGAGATGTCTATGAAATATTTAGGCAGGATTTTGCGTCAACCACAACAAACCTAGAAGGTATTTTGCATATTGCGGATGAATATAAAATAGAAACGCTTAATGGAGATCAGCCTCTTATTCAAAAATACCAGATTGATGCAAAAAATAACTCATTACTGATCGACTTTAATTCCGATGCTTTGAGCAGCTTAAGAAGCGGAAAACCTATTTTGGAACCAGATGCAACTCGATTATAAGTAATGCAATAAAAAAGCACCTTTATGAAGGTGCTTTTTTATTGGCTTTCAAAGGAGGTTGTTTAAAGCGTTTTGCAGGCCATGTCATGATAAAGCGAGCTCCACCTAAGGTAGGACTTTCATCTACTTTAATTTCACCACCGAACCAGTAAGCAATACGACTTACAATAGACAACCCTAGACCATAGCCACCCGACGCACGAGTACGGCTATCATCTAAACGAGCAAAGGCTTCAAATACTCTTTGACGATCTTGTTCCGGAATTCCGGCGCCATCATCTTCAACACAAACAAAGGCCATGCCATCGCTGTGAATACCACCTGTAATACGAACTTTGTTATCACAATAACGAACAGCGTTACCTACCAAGTTTTGAACAACCCGATGTAAATAACGACGCTCTGCATCTACTTTCAAATAAACAGGAGGAGCAACAAGTTCAATTTCTTTCTGCGTTTTTAAAGCTTCGGTTTCTACCACAACCTGATCCAATACATCGAATAGAGCAATTTCAGCAAAATCTAATGAAGGTGTACCCTGCTCTAGTTTCGCATAAGTCATGATTTCATCAATTAAGGTATTGAGCGCCTCAATATCTTTATCAATCATATCAACCTGATGCATACGATGGTTGTAATCGTCTTCTTCTGCCAACATCTCTGTACCAAAGCGTATACGGGCAACCGGCGTTCTTAGTTCATGAGATACTGCTCTCATCAACTCTCGCTGAGCCTCGATTAAACGCTGAATATGATCAGACATGTTGTTATAACTTGATGCTAAGTTTGCCATTTCGTCACTTCCTTCAATAGGAACACGCAATGACAGATCGCCTGACTTCATACGGTTTAACGCATAACGTACTTGGCGAATTTTACGCTCAAGCGGCAAGATAAGACCATAAACACCTAAACTCAGTAAGAATAGGCTAAATAAGGTAATTCCGGCGGAAAGCTGTAAAGGCATCCAGTTAAACATGGGAACCGGCCCAAGAACTAAAACTTGTGCAGGATGATTGGGTATTGGAGATACGATCGAAATGGTCGTGCCACGCATTGTTGCACTATCTTTGTACAACATGACACTTTGGTCTTGGCGTAAACGGCCGATTTGCTCGGAATCCAAATTAACGTCTTGAATATTGTAGATATTAATTGGATATGAGAAATGTTTTTGAATCTTGGCAAGGTATTCTTGTTCTTGCCCCGGATAAAACATTAGATAATCAAGTACAAAAATAGGGAGAGCCTTCATTTGGCGCTCACTAATTTTGTCAACTTTTATGGATAAATAGTGCTGAGGATCATCACGTAAGCCAATAATAATATACGCAATACTATTACTGGCATCGTAACGGACAACAGATTTTTGAGCTTCGATCCGTTTTTTCTCGGTACGAGATAACTCAACCTTGCTCGCATCAGTGTAGTAAATTGGAAGTTCCAATAAATCCGATGCATCTGAAACCCAGTCTATTTTCTGTTGCTTCCCCGGCTGTCGAGCGACTCCCTCACTAATGACATAAGAAATACCATCAGTTAAAGACTCTCGGTATTCTTGTGCCCGTTGATAATTGATGATTTGTACAAGCAAATAACCAAAAACGGCAACCAAAACAACAAGAATTACCAGTCCCGCATATATTCGCAGGAATATGCTGTGTTTAAACACTCGACCAACCTTATAGGAAGTTTATGCAGATCTTATAACCCATTGGTTTCTTTAACGAACAAGTAACCTTTACTACGTACTGTTTTAATACGCTTTGGATTTTCAGGATCATCGCCAATTTTTGGACGAATACGTGAGATACGGACATCGATTGAACGGTCCTGACCATCGTATTCAATACCGCGTAAACGTTCGAAGATATCTTCACGCGATAAGATACGACCGGCATTTGATGCAAGCAACCATAATAGGTCATATTCTGCGCTAGTGAAATCAACAAGCTCACCATGCAACGTTACTGAACGGCCGCCATTATCAATCACAAGGTCATCAAACTCGATACGTTGTGCAACTTCGTCTTCTACAGTTTTATCTGTACGACGTAATAACGCACGGATACGGGCTAAAAGTACGCGTGGCTGAACTGGTTTAGCGACATAGTCATCCGCTCCCATTTCAAGGCCAAGTACCTGATCCATATCTTCTGTACGTGCAGTCAACATAAGAATCGGTTGATGATAATGTGGACGAACTTCACGGCAAACGGTTAAGCCATCGGCACCCGGCAACATGACATCCAGGACCACTAGATCTGGTTGTTCACTAATAATACGACGAATTGCACGGTTACCATCAGTTTCTACACCAACTTCCAAGCCGTTGCGGATTAAATACTCTTGAGTTAATCGTGCTAAACGCTCGTCGTCTTCAACGATCAGAATCTTTGGTAACTTTTCTTCTTGGCTCATATCATTGCCCCTATAAATCTCATTACATGCATCTTAAAAATCTTGCAGATACATTCGTTTATCATTTGCAATATACACACGTTTACATTGTAAACAAGTAGGCGTTCACCAAACTGATACATGACAACCATGTTTTGTTGCATTTTATTAACCTTTGAATTTTCTCGTGTTTTTAACATTTAGTTATTGTTATTAAATTTCATATTCTATTCATATTTCCAATGTATGAATATTAAACAAATTATTTCTTTAACTACTTTAATTGTATTTAAGTGCTTGTTTTTTGAGTTATCCACAAAGTTATCTATAAGTGTTTTTTGATAGCTTTGCTATGCTATCTCCCATCAAATCATACAGATAAAAAATTACTAAAAAGTCAAGATTGATCTGCTATGAAAAATCCCGTATCTTGTGTTCAAAATAAACTTTAACTACTAAGTCTTGTGTTTATCCCTCAAACATCGTGGCATACTTTTTGCTCGGTTCAAACGGTCTATAAACATAACAAAAGTGACAATGGAGCTATGCTGGCATGAGCGTAATTACTTCGACTCCCGGTCAAATTCAGGTGATCAAACGCACTGGAGATGTTGCTGCATTTGATGCAGAGAAAATTTCTGTTGCGATTGGTAAAGCTTTTCTTGCTGTGGAAGGTCAACAGAGTTCGGATTCAAGCCGTATTCACGACCGTATTACCCAACTAACGGAAATGGTATTAAATACTTTCACTCGCCGTTTACCATCGGGCGGTACGATCCATATTGAAGAAATTCAAGATCAGGTTGAGCTTGCTTTAATGCGTACCGGAGAACAGAAAGTTGCCCGCGCTTACGTAATTTACCGCGAACAACGTACGACTGCTCGTCAGCAAACGAACTCAAACCACCATCCTACGTTACAAGTGACCGATGCAAATGGTCAGCTTCAGCCACTTGATTTAAGTGCATTGCAAGCAACTATTGCTAAAGCAGCTGAAGGTTTGGAAGGTATTGATGTTCAGGCTATTGTCGATGAAACCGTTAAAAACTTATATAACGGTGTAAAAGAGACTGATATTGCTACTACGATGATGATGGCAACACGTACTCGTATTGAACAAGAACCAAACTATACTTACGTGACTGCACGTTTGCTTTCTAGTGAATTAGTGAGCACAGGTTTAGCGTTCTTAGGCTTGCCTACAGATACTCCTGAAAACACTGCACTCGAAGCCTTTTTGAAAAAAGGTGTAGAGCTTGATTTGCTTTCACCAGACTTGCTTGATTTCGATTTAGAGAAACTTGCAGCAGCAATTCAACCAGAACGCTCTAATCAGTTTACCTATTTAGGTTTACAGACTTTATTTGACCGTTACTTCATTCACTCAAACGGCGTTCGCTTCGAATTACCACAATTATTCTTTATGCGTGTGTCGATGGGTCTTACGTTAAATGAGCAAAATAAAGAAGAACGTGCAATCGAGTTCTATAACTTATTGTCTAGCTTCGACTATATGGCTTCTACGCCTACCCTGTTTAACTCAGGTACGTTACGTCCACAGCTTTCTAGTTGTTACTTAACAACGATTGGCGATGACCTTTATGACATTTATGGCGCAATGCGTGACAACGCAATGCTTTCTAAATGGGCTGGTGGTTTAGGTAATGACTGGACACCTGTACGTGCCTTGAACTCTTACATTAAGGGTACAAACGGTAAGTCTCAGGGTGTTGTTCCGTTCTTGAAAGTTGCGAACGATACAGCCGTTGCGGTAAACCAAGGTGGTAAGCGTAAAGGTGCAGTATGTGCATACTTAGAAACTTGGCACTTAGACATCGAAGAATTTTTAGAACTTCGTAAAAACACTGGTGATGACCGTCGCCGTACACATGACATGAACACTGCGAACTGGGTTCCAGACTTGTTTATGCAACGTGTATTTGAAGATGGTGAATGGACATTATTTACGCCTTCTGAAACTCCAGACTTGCACGATCTAACTGGTGCTGAATTTGCTGAGCGTTATGCTTACTATGAGTCTGTAGCGAAAGAAACAAACATGCTACACAAGAAAGTACGTGCTAAAGACTTATGGCGCAAAATGCTTTCTATGTTGTTCGAAACTGGTCACCCGTGGATTACATTCAAAGACGTATGTAACTTACGTTCACCACAACAACATGTTGGTGTAGTTCACTCATCTAACTTATGTACTGAAATTACCTTGAACACAAATCAAGACGAAATTGCAGTATGTAACTTGGGCTCGATCAACCTTGTACAACACGTTCAAGGTGGTGTGTTAGACCGTGAGAAGTTAGCTCGCACAATTAAAACAGCAGTACGCATGCTCGATAACGTTATCGACATTAACTACTATGCTGTACCACAAGCAAAAAACTCGAACTTGAAACACCGCCCTGTGGGTATGGGTATCATGGGCTTCCAAGATGCTCTATATGAAATGAACATCGCTTACGGTTCAGACGCTGCTATTGATTTTGCTGATGAATCAATGGAAGTGATTAGCTACTACGCGATTGAAACTTCAAGCAACTTGGCTGTTGAACGTGGTGCTTACTCAACATTCAAAGGTTCATTGTGGGATCAAGGTATCCTTCCAATCGACTCTTTAGAAATTGTTGCGAAATCTCGTCCAGAGCGTATGTTCGAAGTTGACCGTACTCAACGTTTAGACTGGGACACTTTACGTGCCAAAGTTCAAAAAGACGGTATGCGTAATTCAAATGTGATGGCGATTGCTCCTACTGCAACCATCTCTAACATTTGTGGTGTTTCTCAATCAATCGAGCCAACATTCCAGAACTTATATGTGAAATCTAACTTGTCTGGTGAATTCACTGTCATTAACCCATACCTCGTTCGCGCATTAAAAGAACGTGGTCTTTGGGACACAGTGATGGTTAATGACTTGAAACACTTCGAAGGTTCAGTACAAAAAATTGCTCGTATTCCTGAAGAATTAAAAGCAATCTTTGCTACTGCGTTTGAAGTAGATACACGCTGGATCGTTGATGCTGCATCACGCCGTCAAAAATGGATCGATCAAGCTCAGTCGCTTAACCTTTACATTGCTGGCGCAAACGGTAAGAAACTTGACATCACGTATAAGATGGCATGGTTACGTGGTCTTAAGACGACTTACTACCTCCGAGCTTTAGGTGCAACTTCTGCTGAAAAATCTACAATTAACACAGGTGCTTTAAACGCAGTTAAACCTGCGACTGTTGAAGCGGCTCCGGTTGCTGCCCCTGTTGTAGAAGCGAAAAAGCCTGAAGCAGTTGAAGAAGATGGTTTTACCCAAGCAGCTCCAGTTCCAATGGCTTGTTCAATCGACAATCCTGATTGTGAAGCTTGCCAATAACATTCAATAAAATTGCTCTTTTTCGCTAAAGAGCAATTTTACAAGAGGTAAAGATTATGCTTTCTCATCTCAGCCATAACTATATGCTTGGTGTTGGAGTTTTAATCTTTGCCTTTCTTTTCTTTTATATGCCACTGGTTTACGCATTTTTCACAATACGTAAGCAACAGCGTAAGCAAAATAAGTAGTAGAGACCAAAGGCCCAAAATTTGGTCATACCTCAATAAAACTTAATTTTGTTTACACATTAAAAGCGTATAGTAGGGACATCTTCGTTTAAGAGATGTCAAATATAGATATACACAACGAAGAGAGAACAAAAATGTCTATCCTTAGTTGGGACGATTTTGAAGATGATTCGCAAAAACCGGCTGCTCCTGAACTCAAGTCTGCGCCCGTCAATTCGGAAAAAACGACTAATTCGCAGAATGTATCTTCTGCGGAGTCATCATCGCAGAGCTTGGCAACTTCACAATCCGCTGGAACCCATTCCGTGCGACCAACAGTTGCCTCCGATACGGTGGCTAGAGCCTCTGCAGCCTTAGAACATTTAGATGTTGCTCCTGGCCTTGAAGAGCTAGAAATGGGCGCACAACGTGTTCAAGTTGACGACAAAGCCATGATTAACTGTCGTGCGGACTTGAACCAGCTTGTTCCATTTAAATATGAGTGGGCTTGGCAGAAATATCTTGACGGGTGTGCAAACCACTGGATGCCGCAAGAAGTAAATATGAACCTAGACATCGCGCTTTGGAAGTCTGAAAACGGCTTAACTGAAGATGAGCGTACGATTGTTATGCGTTCTTTAGGTTTCTTCTCGACTGCGGACTCTTTGGTTGCAAACAACTTAGTATTGGCAATTTACCGCCACATTACTAACCCTGAATGCCGTCAGTACATCTTGCGTCAAGCATTTGAAGAAGCGATTCACACTCACGCTTACCAATACTGTATCGAATCTTTAGGTATGGACGAAGGCGAAGTCTTCAACATGTACCGTGAAGTTCCATCTGTTGCGCGTAAAGCAGCGTGGGGATTGAAATATACTCAATCTTTAACAGATCCTAATTTCCACACAGGCACACCTGAAAACGACCAACGTTTACTTCGTAACTTGATCGCGTTCTACTGTGTTCTTGAAGGGATCTTCTTCTACTGTGGCTTTACTCAAATTTTGAGTATGGGTCGTCGTAACAAGATGAACGGTGTTGCTGAGCAATTCCAATACATCTTACGTGATGAATCTATGCACTTGAACTTTGGTATCGACATGATTAACCAAATCAAGATTGAGAACCCTCACCTTTGGAGCGCAGAGTTCCAACAAGAAGTGGTTCAAATGATTGTTGAAGGCACAATGCTTGAAATCGAATATGCTCGTGACACTATGCCACGTGGTGTATTGGGTATGAACGCAAGCATGATGGAAGAATACTTGAAATTTATCTGTAACCGTCGTTTATCTCAGTTAGGTTTACCAGAGCAATTTGCTGGTGTAACGAATCCATTTGCGTGGATGTCTGAGATGATGGACTTACGTAAAGAGAAGAACTTCTTTGAAACTCGCGTAACTGACTACCAAACTGGTGGTGCGTTAAGTTGGTAAGTTTAAGCATCTGCTAAACGAAAAACGACAATTGAAACTTCCCTAGCGACAATTGAAATGTCCTTGAGTCAAAAGCCATCTCAAAGTAGATGGCTTTTGACTTAAAACAAGTTGACACATGAAATATGAATGATGATTAATAGGCTAAAATTTTACCTTAATTATTGTTTCAGAGTTTTCGAACTACTTTTTTAATTTAATTCCATCCATAGAACACAATTAACGGACCTTTAATTTCCCGCTCTCATAAGCTTAAGACATCTCATCTATACTTCATTTACTCACCAAATAAATTTATATAAAAGTTAAAACACAGGACTCCTTCTACTACCAAGTAGAATTTTTATTTACCAGCAGTATTCTTATCACGTATTATTCCGATACTACTTATATCTATCAATAGTTTTAAGACCAATCATTCTTCTATAATAGTACCTAAATAGTATTAAAAAATTGAAATCTGAGCTTTTAGTATATTTACCTTCAACTGATTGCTTTTCTACTTGTTTATAATTGTCATAATTTCTCAAGTAATCTATAACCAAATCACAACCTGAATGCATAATTTTTAGGAAAATAGTATTTGGAGTATCAGTGTTATTTAATTTCGGCTTGCACTTGCTTATTATATCTCCCCCATCAATTTTAGCATTTAATTTCATCAATGTTCCGCCAATAAAATCTGAGTTATCATCTATATATGCAAATAAATGGGAATGTGCACCTCTGTAATTTGGAGATATACCTGAATGAAAATTTATTACCGTTTTTGCACAATTTATAATACCACTCTTATAAATAGGCCCACCATGACAAAACACTAAATCAGGGTTTAATTCTTTAATTGACTCTATGACTTTTTGTGAATTAATATCCTCACAATGATTCAATGGAATAGAGGAATTAATTGAATAGTTTTGAAGTTTTTCATCAGCATAGCTATACCCAATATTAGATTCTCCCAAAATATCATATGCTATTGAGGAAATAATTGTATTACGAGAGCGGAATTCTTTAGATCTGAAATATTCAAAAGTTCTTGATATAGGTCTCTCCCACAGTTTAAAATAAAAAACGGAAACAACCTCAAACTCTGAAGATATTCTAGATATGAAATAATTCATATGTGGTTTATCTCCAGTTATTATTACAATTCTAGGTTTCACTTAACACCTCTAATTATTAAATATTATCTAAATTCAATACCAAGTTTATTTAATAATTCTATTGCCCTATTACAAGCCCAAAATCTCTCACCTTGATTTATTAATATTTTATTACCAATTGCCATTATTTCACTGTAAGAGAACTGAGATTTATAGATCATTAATATACTCTTCCATTCATCTAATGAAAATTCCTCTAAACTTTTAATTAAAGTTAACTCTTTATCAATAAATCTCTCAACAGTTTTTACCCTATTTATAGTTTCCTCATTGCTTAATTCAAAGCTATAAGGGATATCTGCATAAAATAATACTGGACTGTTCTTAAAAACATATGTGCTAGCGTTAGATGTAATTATATGATCTTTATGCATTAAACCAATTGGTGCCACAACAAGCGAATCCGAGTTATTTTTTTCTTTAAAGTATTCTATTAATTGTGATGCATACTTCTCAATTTCCATTATATTTTCCTTATAGTAATTGGCAGGTTCTAAAATATTATTTGTTTTATCCCATTCCTCTCTTAATGGTGAATCATGTAACCCCATACATTCAACAGTAAAATTATATTTTGATAATTTTTTAGTATATGATAAATCTTCCTCATATCGCTGCTTACTAATAATATCAATATTAGTAGTATTCAACTCTGGTGCAAAATTTGTTATGGTAAAACAACTCAACAACTTTAATTTAATATTATTATTTTTATTTATAATCTCTTTTAAAAGCCATGTCGAAGATAAAGCTATATCATCTTGATGTGGCGAAATACACAATATGTCGTATTGATAACTCATTATATGTCCTTAATATCATGATTCACTAGGCACTAAATTTTCAAAATACCTAAAATTTAATGACCTTATATCTTTAATATTTATTGAAAAATCAATATCATGGGTCGTATTCTTTATAATAATCATGTTATTTGCCTCTTCTACTGCACCTAAAATTGTATACCAACAATTATTTTCCTTTACTGAATTGATATTATTTAAAATTTTTTTATTAGCTTTGGTTATTAATGCTGGTATTTTTATTTTTCTAAACTCATCACATACTTTCCTAGCCAATTTAGCTTGGTTATTCATATATACAATACAAACCTTTAAATCGCTTTGACTCAACTTATTACCATAAATTTCTCCCAAATACTCTACTGAGGTAGCGGCACTAAAAAAAGATCTTATGTTTGAATTAAATTTTTTGGCATAATCTGAATAACATCCACCATCGCCTAGCATTAGGCCTTCGCCACTATAAAATTGAAATGCTATGCCAGATTGAACTTCCGACCCATGAAAGTTGCTTAGATCAAAGCTAGCTTCTATTCCGTATATTTTTTTTAAATCAGATTTAAAATCTAAAATAGGTTCAAATATGTTTTTTCCAGTTTGTTGAATTATATTTTCTATTTCAACATTCTTTTCATTCAGCAAACTTAATATAAGGTGTTTTAAGGAGCTATTTCTTATTGTACTTTCAATATAAGATTTCTGACTATCAACATCCTTAAATCTTAATTGATACAATATATCCTTTCTGTCGCCATCATGATTAAATTCCATTGCCAATAATCTGTGCCATATAGAAAAATCTGTTACCTTTATTTTTATCGAATTATCAAACTTTGAAAAAAATTGAAACATAGCATCAACTATTGTAATTAATGCTTGATTGTATGTGGACGAAGAATCACTTTTCTCATTAGCTATCGCATATCCCAAGTGATTAGTGTATTTGTATTTATTCCGTCTATATCTAAATACAGGCGATGTAAACATCAATCGAGTATAATTTGAACTTTTACCATACTCACATAACCATCTAAGCACAGATGCCGTAGAATCAGGAGAAAGAACTAACTGTCTCCCTGATAAATCAGTTAAAGGATAAATACGGTCTTTATTTAATATCCTTTCTTTTTCAAAAGTACTTAGGAATCCAATAGGTGTGGTTATTAATGGCTCAAAACAAGATAGATATGCGACCTTACGAGCTATGTCACGCGAATTATAGTCAAAATCCCAATCGGCACCATATCTATCTCTAAAACCAGCAGGGCTTCTATATACTTCTGAGTTCTTATCTACTTTCATTCTTGCCTACCAATGACTGAATAAGATTTTCAGCTTTTATAATTTCTTGAGCACCTGTATTCATATCTTTTAGCTCGATTACATCTGAACTATCTGAAACTAAAATCACATAAGGAATTTGTATCTTAGATGCATAACGTAGCTGTTTCGTCAATTTCGAGTCTTCGTAATGGACTATAGTTGATATATTTTCATTTCTTAGTAAATCAGCTAAATTTTCCAAATCTTCAAATTTAGTTTCAGGATATCTAGCTATCATTACCTTGGCAGGATTTTTAGAGCCCTGAGGCAATAAATTTTCCGCTAACATTTTAGTAAATATACGAGTAAACCCAATTGACATTCCTACACCAGGTAACTTTTTATTTGAAAAATTACTCACTAGATTGTCATATCTACCACCAGCACATATAGAGGGGTAGGCTGGATAATCCAAGAAATATCCCTCACATATCATACCTGTGTAATAATCAAAGCCTCTCGCAATCGACATATCTGCTTGAATATCGAAATATTTACCAAACTTTGATTGCAGACGGTTCATCAAATTTATTGTCTCTTGTAAACCTTCATTAAGGAGATCGTTATTAGATGACACCACATTTGATATTAAAGATTCTAATATCTCTCCATTTGAGGTCGAAATTTCTGCAAATTTAATGCATTTTTCAGTAACTTGGCTATCTAATCCATGCTTTATCAGCATATCTTGTAGCTCTGCTTTTGAAACCTTATTGATCTTATCCATAATACGAATAACTTCATCAATGTTACCAACACCTATACAGCTATAAGCACCTTCAAGTATTTTCCGACTATTTAATTTAAGACCAACCTTACCGATATCTAGTTTTCGCATTGCATCTAAAGCAGCAGCAATAACCTGATAATCTGAATCAATACTTAGGTTCTCACTACCAATAATATCGATATCACATTGTAAAAATTCACGATATCGACCTTCCTGTGGACGCTCCCCACGCCATACTTTTTGTATTTGCGAACGTCTAAATGGAAAGTCTAAATCATTAAAATGTTGTGAAACATATCTAGCTAAAGGAACTGTCAGGTCATAATGTAGAGCGAACTTACCTGATGAATCATTATTAGAGTTATCAGCTAACCGAGATAATGAATAAATTTCCTTATCAACATCTTCACCTTTCGACGAAAGCGTTTCAATTAATTCTACAGCTGGTGTTTCTATATCCGTGAATCCATGCAAAGCAAAACTTGATTTAATTTTATTAATATAATCTAATTCAATTGATCTAATGTATGGACTATATTCTGGAAATCCACTGATTTTATTAATTTTTTTCATCTTAAGCACCGATTAAATTTACTTTTGAAAATTGATTAAGCAGAGAGACAAACTCACTTCCCCATAATTCTAATAAATCTTCCACCCGCCCCTCTTTAAAGGTTGTAGAGTTATAATCAAGCTGGAGGAAAAAAGATTCATTTTTTCGAACTACACCACCTGCAATTTGATGAACTCTATTCCCAATACCCTTCTCAACTGACCATGAATGTATTTTTACAGTTGACGGTATAATTTTAGATTCAGAATGAGTTAACTCAATATTTAACGAAATATCTGCATTAGGATATGAACTAAATTGCTTTGATATAGTGGTATCTTTAGATAAGTATTTACAGTAATTGAATAAAGAAGCTTCGACACTCATTCTTGTTAACTGTTCTTTTGTTTCTCGAATTAAATCTAAATCTGACAATTTAGTATTAAAAATTATAGGAACTGTCTCATTAATCCACCCAACCGTTTTAGCAAAATCCACCATTCCTTGTTCCGCTACCCTACCATGATGGGCAAGGTCTAATAGCATATATTCTAATCCAGACCACTTACTATATGCTTTTGATAAGGCTACAAGTACTATATTGGAAATAGACATATTCGAATTTTTAGCTAGAGCCTTTACAGCAAGATCAAATTTATGTCCATCGAATTCTAATTTGCATTCTTTTGTCCAATCATGACTTAATTGAACTCCGTTTTCTTCAAAGTCTAATGGTGTTGAACTGACATACGGCCATGGGAGGCTTGACCAATAACTTAAAGAACTATGAGTCAGCTTCTCACAACGTTGGATATATTCACTGCAATATTCTCGATATGATTTAACTATTCCATTATTATTAAAAAAGCTCTCTCGATTAGTAACTAAAAGATCTATTAACTCTTTTTCAACTTCTCTTAATGAAACACTGTCTAACAAAATATGATGAAATACTAATACAACATAACTTTTCTTGTTTACGTTATCATTTACAAGCAACAAGATCATATTGTTGCTTAAAGAAAGTTGTTGTCTTAAATTCTTTATATATTCAATTATAGAATCTTTGATTTGAGAGTTGGTAAAGGACTGATCAATACTTATCTCTACAATTTTTGCCTTATCATCGGAAAAGTACTGTTCGAACTTACCATCTGAATAATCCACTTTCAGGCGGAGGCCATCGAACTTCTGTTGAACCAGATTGTAAGCAGCAGATAAATTTTCACTGCTAATTTTTTTTGAGAATTCATATACAGGCGAATGAACTATCCACTGCTCAATTCCACTATTCATTTTTAACAAATAAGAATATCTATTAGCCGTAACAGGAATATAATTTTCGAATATATTTCCATTGTTAAGCTTGTCTTCGTTTATTGATAAAGATTCGCGATGAGAATTTAAATTTTGGCTACTAGTATTAAACAAAGAAAAAAGTTGACCTAAAGGTTGTATACCACTCAATTTAATGTCAGATAAATCTTTATCAAATTGATTTAAAACCTCTGATACAAAAATAACAAAAGTTAGTGAATCACCACCATGGTCATAAAAAGAAAGATTTTTATCTATTTCTTCAATATTTAACGTTGTTTTAAGCTTTTCTAGTATAAACTCCTGTACATCGTTATATTCTGTACTATCCAATGATGTGCCCTCTTAGTATATTTAAAATAATTTTCATTTAATTGCCACAAATTTTTATTAGCAATCAAAATAGCAAAGATAAATCAAAATATTTCAAATAAAAATAACATGTCACATTTTAAAAAATCTTACTTTAAAATAAATCATTTGTATATTTTTTGTATCAAAACAAACAACCCTAACAAATCTAAACCTCAAAATTAAAATCTTATTTAAAATTTCTACCAATATAAATTAAGAATCTATATAGATTTAATTTCCATTAAAATCAAATACATTTAAATCTTAAAAATAAAAAAAATTAACTTTTAAGCTTTAGAAAAACATTAAATAATTACATGAAATTTCACTTAATTTATTTTTTATTAGTTAAAACATTGTTTTATAGCTAGTTTACATAAACCTCAAAAAAGAATAGTTAATGTTTTTTTATTATATTTTTGTGTTAATTAATGTAAAATGTCATATCTTTTCTACCTATGTTTTGCTCATATTAATTAGCTTCACTCAACAATAGAGTTAAAAATTTTTATATTTACTCAAAAACTGAGTAGAAAACCTTGCAATTATTATGAGATAAATATGGTATTTTTTAATGATAAAAAAGGCATTTGAAACTTCTGAATTTCTTATTAAATCAGTTGAAGCTATTGAGTTTGCTGAGTTATACGATCCTATTCCTATACATATTGAAGTTGAACCTGATACTCCATTTATAAAAAAACAGTGTGTATCCGGAATTTTAATTCAATGTTTTATTAATAAATTTTTAATTAACCATCCTGATTATAAAGGTTTAATTTGTGCGACAAATATAAATATTGATTTCATAAAACCTGCTTATTTTGATACAAAAATGTTTATTAAAGTTTCTTACCAACAAGATTTTAATAACCGCAAGAATGCCTACAGGAGGATTAGCAACTGTGAACTAATTTCATCTATTGATGAAAAAATAATTACCAAATATGAAGTTACCCATCTAATTAAAATTTAATTCTTTAACAGGAACTTAACACTATGTTATGTGAAAATGAAAAACTAATAATGGAATTATACGGCGTTCAATATCACGAAAAAGGATCTAAAGAGGTTATAGAAAGCCGTGAAGACGATTTATATAGTTTCAAATGCTATATTGGAGATCATACAATTTCTGTTGAAAAAGGAGATAGCGTTATTCTTATAGAGAATGACTCTATAGTTAAGTGGTTACGAGGTCCATTGAACGTAAACTCAGAAAAATTTGGGTTAGTATTAAGAGGCTATTCGCCTGAAAATAAAACATCTGAACTAAATATTAAAACTACATTACCCTATGTAAATGGTTGTTCAACGAGACAAATTTTCCCGCCAGAAAGATTGGGCGATCCAACAGTGCAGTTCCTTGAAATCCCTGCATATACAAAAGAGCAAGCTCACCACATCCATTCCACTGCACGTGTTGTATACGTTCTTAAAGGTCGTGGCAAAAGTATTGTGGGTATGGAGCAAAAACACGTCATTGAAGAACTTACAGAAGGAAAGGTTGTCATTTTAGATAAGATGAGTCCGCACCACTTCGAAACGGAGGGTGAACCATTGATGGTTATTCCTATCCATATATTTAGCTCAGTAGGTGCTTTAGAAAGCAATCATCCTATGTTTAACGGAACACATATGCTGAATCAAGGACTTTAAATTTAAAAAGGATTTATCTGTATGACGTTTAGCATAATTGATTTTAGCCATCCACCTCCAAGTAATATCCAAGATAAATTAAACTGGTTGAGTGAATGCAAAGCAAACTCTTGCGTTATGCTTGAAATGAATAGTAGTGAAGTTCTTGCTTGGTTTATTGTTCAATGTTTCGAAAAAAATGTAACCATTGTTCCTGTAGATCCACGGCTAGATGATCACCAAAAGAATAATATTTTCAATTTAGTTCAACCATCATTTTGGGTTAAAGGGGCTGATGCAGCTGTTCAAAAATATACTGAATTTAGAAGCGATTATGAAGACACTTCATTCATTCTATTCACATCAGGTTCCACTTCTACTCCCAAAGGAGTAATGCTATCTAAGCAAGCCATATTACATAATTCTACTATTACCGCAAAGGAACATGGATTTGATTCAAATCAGTTACACGCAACATGTATGCCATTATTGCACTGTAATTCGATTGCCATGTCATTATTAGGCCATTATATAAATCACGCTAAATTTATCTTGTTCAGCAATGCTTCTCCAAAAGAAATTTTGTCTGAAAGCTCTAAGTTTAAGGTTCAAACTATATCAGTTTCCCCAGCAATATTAACCGAAATCTTACACTGTGATATTTCACATCTAGATTTTTCTAGTTTGAAATATTTTATTTCAGCATCTGCACCATTATCGTCACATCAATGTGAAATTTTTTATCAAAAGTTTGGCCCTAAATTGCGTCAAGGTTATGGTCTCTCAGAAGCAGTTAACTTTAGTTTTTTGATGCCGCTACTGGATGATGAGAATTTTAAGCTTCAATATATTAAACAACATCCTCCTGTAGGGATCCCATTAGTCGATACAGAGTTTAAGCTGATTAATAATCAAGTTTACGTTAAATCTCAAGGGATAATGTCAGGGTATTTAGATAATCCAATCGAAACTAATAAAGTTTTTAATGATCAAAAATTTTTAGCTACTGGTGATATTGGTTATATTAGGGATGGATATCTTGTATTAAATGGCCGCTTTAAAGAGATAATTAATAGAGGTGGAGAAACAATTTATCCTTCTGATGTTGAAAGATCTCTTACATCTAAAATTCCTGAATGTAAAGAAATTGCTTGTTATGGAGTTTTGAATGACAAAATGGATACTGTTATTGGGGCGAATATTAAATTAGTTGATGAGGCCAATATTCTAGATGTTTTTGAAAAACTAGATAATCATCGTCCACCTATAGAAACTGTAAGATTTGAAGCCGTTACGCGTACTACTACTCTTAAACCTCAAAGAACTTTGATGTCAAATAGGATGGTTTCAGTTCCTAGTAGCGAGGTTAAGTATAAATTACTTCAAGAATATGCTTATAAGATTTATAAAGAAATTTTATTAAATAAACCAGCTGAAGATTTAGTGCAATTGTCTTACATATTTAAACAAGCTTATGAGTTCGTTGATAGCTATGAATCTGATCCATTGGTTTCATTTGATGAAATCATTCATACCGATGTAACTAAAAGTCTTAACTTACTAGCAGAATATTGGCCATATTTTATAAATGGAAATAAAAAACCTATAGATTTGATTAAAGATAACAAAGGGTTGTGGGAAAGTCTTATGACTGGATACCCTATGGGACAATACGCTACCTTAACCAGTAAGTTTTTAATAAAAAATAACTTACTTAATGGGAAATGTTTAGAAATAGGTGCAGGTGTTGGAAATACTACTAGACTGATAGCAGACTATGTAAACAATGAATTTATTAGAACCGATCTTATACCTGAATTGGTTAGCAAAATAAAATGTAAAGGAACTATTAGTCCTTATGATTTTAATAAAAAAGGCCCTTGGCGAAACCTAGATACTATTTTTGGAGTCAATGCTTTGCATTGTGCTGATAACAAATTAATTACCCTTCAAAATCTAAAAGAAATGTTAAAACCCGGAGGCATTTTAGTATTAGGTGAAGGTGCTCCATATCCAAAAAATAATACTCCTTGGTGTTTAAATGGATTTTACGGGTTGTTTAATGGTTGGTGGGATAAAGGTGGTTTTATCTCTAGAAAAGAGTGGATAAGTTTACTTAATACAGCAGGTTTTGAAAAAATTGGTTTTAGTCAGCTTAGAGCGGGTAAATTTGATCTAGGAGGAATTATCTGGGGTCAACGCCCAATTCTTTAAGATCAATTACTAAATATATAATAAAGGAAGTAATATTTTCATGAATAAAAAAAGAGTAGTATTTATAGATGTACCAGGTCAAAGTGGATATTTACCTTTAGCAGGAGGTTACTTAATTGCTACGGCTAAATCAGATTTAAATGTTAGTAATTCAATCTCTTTTCAACTACTTTACCCTCATCCCGCATCAAAACTTGAAGATATCCTTCAATCCATAACCTCAATTAAACAACCACCAGAACTAATTGCGTTTTCAGTTCAAGGTTGGGCAATTCCTTTTGTAGACTTACTTGCAGCTCGATTAGCCAAAGAGTATCCAAAAGCGATCATTATGTATGGTGGTAATCATGTAACTGATCAGGGTAAACAATTACTACAGAATAGAGATTATGTAAAAGCTATATGCAATGGAGAGGGTGAGTTCTTATTCAAAGAATTGATGTTAGGTTTAGCTAATCATGGCCTATCTGATGATGTGCTGCGAAGTGTAGCAGGAATAACTTTTAGAACAAGTGAAGGAGATATTTATGAAAGCCCAAGAAGGGACAGAATTCAAGATATCGATGAGATCCCATCCCCTTATTTAGATGGAACACTTGATTTAACAAAGGATGATATTAATACAGTTCTCATTGAAACAAACAGAGGATGTCCATATAAATGTTCATTCTGTTATTGGGGTTCTGCAACCAACTCTAAAGTAAGAAAATTTTCATTAGATAGAGTTTTTTCTGAAATGGAGCTGTTTGCACAACGTGAAATTGAATCTTGGTATATATGTGATGCAAATTTTGGAATGCTTAAACGAGATTTTGAAATTGTTGACAAAATCATTGAGCTTAAAAATACATACGGCTTCCCACGTGTAGTGCATACTAACTGGGCGAAACATTCAAATGAAAAAATTGTTGCATTAGTATCTAAGCTGAATAAAGAAGGCATCCACTCAACCTTTACAGTTGCGGCCCAATCTATGGATGATCATACATTAGAACTAGCCCAACGAAAAAATATGGCTATTAACAATATTAAAGATCTCACAGACCTCTGTAGAAAGAATAATGTTGTACCAAGAGGCGAGTTAATTTTTGGTCTGCCGGGGGAAAGCTATAATACTTTTTTGAAATCATATGACAAGATCGTAGATTACACTGATGCCATTTCCGTTTATCCGCACTATATTTTACCAAATACTCATTATAGTGATAAAAGAGATAAATTCTCCATAAAAACAGAAGCTGCAGAATTTGACACAGCTTATGAATACTGTACTGAACATGCTGACATGTCTCGAGATGATTTCATTCGTGGAATGAAATTTATCATCGCTAATAATATTGTTAAGGTCGGCGGTAACGTGTTTGTTGTCTATAACCGTACAGTTAATGCTGTTGCAGGAATTACACAATCTGAATTATTAGAAAAATTAGTGGATTGGATTCCAAGCTCTCAAGATCCTATAGCCAAATTACTAACACCCTTTTTACGCAATCCTTTAGCTACTCACCGTCATATGTTAGCAAGAGTTTGGAATATCATTAGAGATAGACGTGATGATTTTCTGAATATGATAGAGTTATTCGCTGACGAAAGAATACACTCATTAGTTGATCCTCAGAAAGCAGATATTCTTAGCCAATCTTTAAAATACGACTTTGCACTTTATCCCAAGTGTATTAAAAATGACGTCGTATTATCTACACCTAATGATTGCTACGAATCCGAATATTCATTTGACTACGACTTTTTAAGTTTCCAGCAAGGTAAAGATACTAAGCCAATTAAGAAAAAAAGTAATTATAGAATTTTCTATCGTAAAGGGTTATCTGAGTACCCATTCGATAAGTGGTATTTTGGTTTCATTTCATTCCGTGGGGAATGTAAATACGTGGATGAAGTTAATAATATGAACTTAAAAAGTTCCGTAGAAAATAATAAGGCAATAAGTGTTTCTAATATTTAAAGGGTAAATTAATTAAGACTATGAGCCAGAATTACAAACCAAATCAAAGTATTAAAGATAATAAGCATAATCATACTGATTTTAAATCAGTTATAGATGCATTAAATTATTGGTCTGTTACTACTCCAGATAGTGATCTAATCACTTATATTGATAACAACCACACTCCGTATACTTTAACCTATAAGGAGTTTAGACAACGTGTTGAATCTTTATCGATTTTTCTAAAAGAAACTCACAATTTAAAGAATGGAGATCGAATAGCAGTAATAGGAAATTCTTCATTAGATGTAGTTCTTTTCTACTTCGCCATTATTAGACAAGGGTGTATCCTCGTACCAATTGACCCTAAAGTCAGTTCACAACAACAAAAATTTATAATTGAATCCACACAATGTAGCTTAATAGTATCTGAAAACTCAGTATCAGATATATTAAACGAAATTAATATCAAGTTCCAAAAACTAAACTGTATTAATAATCTTAAAATCTATGAAAAAAATATTATAGATTTACCAACTGAGTTTGATGAAAATCAGCCTGCTATAATATTATCTACATCAGGAACCACATCAGAACCCAAGTTACCATGCTTATCTCACGGTAATTTAATGTCAAACTCAAAAAGTTTGAAAGTTATTCATAATGCTAATAATAGAACAATATCAATGTGTGTACTTCCCATTTTTCATGCAAATGCATTTTGTTTTTCTCTCGTAGGTACAATCTACTGGGGCGGCAAAGTAGTATTAACGAATGGGCTTTTAGGACTAAGTACAGGCACTATAGCTAATGAATATAAAGTACATATTATCAGTCTTGTCCCATCATTAATAAGAGTTTTATTAACTCAACGATTTAGTGCTGAAAATATTCCCTCATTAAAATATATAACGAGTGCGGCTGCCCCCCTCCCCCAAAAATTAGCAGTAGAGTTTTTCTCAAAAACGAGGTTGCGAATACATCAAGGATGGGGCCTTACAGAATGTACAAATTTTGCAACTAAAATTCCTTGGCACCTTACGGATAAGGAATATGAAGAAGCAATGCATGATAATGATTTTTGCTCAATTGGTTGCCCTACATCTGATTGCTCAGTAGAGGTTATTGATGTAAATACTGGAGAAAATTTAAATGAAGGTGAGGTCGGAGAACTAATAGTCCAAGGAAAAAATTTGATGCTTGGCTATTGGAATAGAGATGACCTAACTTTAGAAGTTCTAACGAAAAAAGGACTGAAAACTGGTGATCTTGGATATTGGCGTTATATCGCTAATTCAAAAATGTATTTTATATGCGGAAGATTAAAAGAGATTATTATCCGTAACGGTGAAAATATTTCTCCTATTGCAGTTGAAAACGAACTTTTAAATTTATCTCCAAAATTTGAGATGGCTGTAATAGGTTTTAATAATAACTATGTGGGTGAAGAAGTTGGACTATACATTAATGTTGGTAGACATAAATTAGATAAAGCCCAAATTTTAAATATGCTTGATCAGGTTACTGAATTTCAACGTCCGCGTTGCATACTATTAGGAAAAACTGCTATCCCACGTACAAGTACAGGAAAAATACAAAGAAAAAAGCTAACTTATTTATTTGATAATCACAAAGACAAATTACTTAACTCCAGAAATCCAATGATTATAGAGCTGGAATAAATGAATCTAAAATTAGGAGATAAAGTATGTTAGAAAATGATATCTCAGTTATCATAACTACTTATGAAAGAAAGTCTAGTTTTAAAAAGGCTTTGGATAGTGTTCTAAATCAAAGCCATAAGAATTTTGAGTTAGTTGTAGTAGATGATAATTCAAAGGAAAATTACGTTGAAGATATGTTGAAAGCAACAAACTTAAATTATAAGTATGTTAAAAATTCAATAAATAAAGGAATTGCTGAAACTAGAAACATAGGAATAGAACTAGCAACCTCTCCTATAATCTGTTTTTTAGATGATGATGATGAATACTTCCCAGACTTTCTAAAGAATACTCTTGATACCCTAAAGAATTCTCCAGAAGATGTAGTAATGACATGGAGTAATGCTAAAATAAATATATATAAAGATTCTCAATTATCTCCTACTCTAACAAAGAATCGGATCTTTCACTGCACAGATTATGCGAATTATATAGATTTACTGTCTATAGGAACTGGCTATGGTATAGCATTGAAAAAGAACTGCTTTGATAAAATTGGTAAATTTGATACTAATTTTAAAGTTACAGAAGATACTGAATTTTTTGTCAGATTGATGAATGCGGGATTTAAGTGTCGTATAAATACAGATATAAACATTTTAATTAACCATCATATTTCAACACGGCAAACCTCTTCTAAAAATGATGATCTTCGAATAAGTGAAACTATAGTAATTATGAATAAGTATTTTGACTTCTTTGAGTCAAATCAAGATTTAAAACTAGAAATGGAAAATTATATTTCACTATTAAAAAATCGCAGCATGCAAAGAGGCTCAGAAAAAAACATACCAAAGCATTTTATAGCTTCAGGAACTGTCACATATTAAAATAAAAGGATAAAAAATTGTCTTCTGTTAATTTTTTAAATTCATTACTAACTTATGAATCTGGTATAAATGAGTTATACTTTGATTGGTATCTTGCAAACTGGGATAATAAAACTATTGATTATTTCGATGTAAAAAGTACAGGAATAGTAACTCGGAATACTATCACTGGTAAGCCTGAAAGAAAAAAAATTTCTGTTAATGAATATTTTAAAACTTTAGGTGTATTAGAGTATTTTGATCCATTAAATATATCTAGTCTAAATTTAATGAAATATAGATCTATGAATCCTTGGGGTTTTATTGGATATCAGCTTGGAGAACAAGCTTTATTTGATTGTGGTATCTATACACCTAAGAAAGAAGAAATATTTCATAACAATAGAACTTATCAATTAAATATTCTATATGTAAAGCTCGAAGACCACACTTGGAGTGATAATATTGAAAAGAAAATAATTTTTGATAAAAATAACACCCCTTTAGTTATCGCAACCAATGTAAATACTTGGATGGGTAATTTCACTGGAAAATTTGGAATAAATAGTAAAGAAGATTTATTTAATCCAAATAAGCAAACATTAGTTATTAAAAATTTAATGAAATACAATTATAATAAATTAATAGGAATTTTGGAAAAACACTCTTTTGATTTAGATGTTTTTTTGAATCAAAACATAAAATATGATGATTCAATCAATATGAGATATAGTCTATCAGGAATATTAGCCTGTTGTCATCTTTGTGGATATAAAGCTACAGCTAATTTAATTTTAAAAAAAGAAGTATCATATGATGAGATAAATACCTCAATTTTAAACTATATGGAAAAATTTAGTGACTACGATGTAAAAGATATTATTGATTAGATTTTTTTATCATCAATAATTAAACATAAATTATTTACTAAAATTTAAATTAGTAGAATAAAGCAGAGTAAATTTTACTTGTGTTTTATCTTCTAATATATAATAGGTTTTATTTGCATGAAACGTACATATGAACAGATTTAAAATTTTGTCCAATGGTTTTTTATCCGGCTTCACATATTGTTTTATTGCTATTACTTTACAAGCAGTATTAACAGATTTAGGATATTCGATTTCTTTTTTATCTTCAATAGCACTTGTGATACTGCCCTATTCATTTAAATTTCTGTGGAGTGGATTCGCTGATAAAATTGAAAAATCCTCTATTGAAAAACTTATTAGTTTTTTTATTTTAATTATTTCTGTCAATTTCTTTTTTCTTTTTTTGTTCAACAACTTTTACAATCCATTTTTCTATTTAATGCTATTAAATTTAGCTTTCTTAGGATCATGTTTTGATATACTGACAGATGCTAACTTAATTAAAAACTATTCCGATGAAATTCGACCTAAGTTACTTACATTTTATATATTTGGTTGGAGATTGGCATTCATCTTTGCAGGAGGTGCACTTTTATATTTATTTAACAAATTACTGCAAAGCGACATGCAGTATCTATTCATTTTATCTGGAATAATGTTTTTTATTTTCTTTTTGGGCTTCATGAAATTTAAAATAAGTAAGATTTTATCCCTTGTAAAAATTAATTACCAATATTTTTTTATACTATTTCCGCTTTTCTCTTTATATTTTATTTTAAAAACTAGTTTTACAAATCTTAAAGACTCATTTTCAACACTTCATGAATTAAAAAATTTATATTCATTTTCAATATTATACAAACTCTTTGACCTAACTTTCACTTCTCTTATCACTATTTTTATTATCCAAAAATTTGGGATTAAACTTGATGCCTTTGGTACTATCAATAGTATAACATCCCTTATCGCAATTTTATCTTGCGGATATATCTGGTCTAAACTCAATGAAAAATATTCAAATATTACCATATTAATAGCATCGTCATTATTTAAAACTCTAACACTATTTCTTTGTATTTACATATATCATTTTAAATATTACAATTTTCACATCTTAATTATTTTATTTTTATTAAATATATTTTCAACAAGTTTAATAACATACTCTTTTTCAAATTTCATTATGACTGCTGTTAAAGGAGCAAGATCATCATTTAAATATTCTATTTTAACTTCGCTACCGATGCTTTTTTTACTTTGTACTGTTCCACTATCATCTTTTTTGATTAATCATTATAACTGGGCTATCTTCTTTATTTTTATTATTTTACTTCAATTTTTAAGTTTTCTATCGTTATTTAGTATTAGATCTAAAAATAAATTTTGATATTAGAATCCATATACAATATTTTATAGTAAATAAAATATTAATTTAACATTTCATTATCAATAATAAGAACATTAAATTAATATTAATAATTTCAATCACTTAGTTGACATTGGTGTATTTTTAAACTAACTTTAAATTATCTCTATAACTTTATAGAACTGTAAGAGATGAAAACAGCAAATCAAATACGTAAGGAATTTGAATCAAGAGGTAAGAGTATTGCGGAGTGGTCAAGAGAAAATAATTTTTCTGAACATCTCGTATATCAAGTCTTACTATCTAATCGTATATCAAGGCGCGGTAAAAGCCATGACATCGCAGTAAAACTCGGATTAAAAGAAGGGGAAACTAATGAGTAATAACAGTTATAAAAAACAAAACGGACTATAAAAGTCCGTTTTGCCTAGCCTGCATCTAAATAGATACTGCTAAGTAGGATTTTTAGTATCTCTAGATGCGGCTAAATAGTCAAGTCTTCGCTTTAATTTATAGAGCGTAATTAACACATCTATTAAAAAGATGTATTAAGGAGATATAAAATGGGTTTTAAACCAAATGTTCGCAGGAATATCAAGATTGAGAAAAATCTGTTTGAACAAATTAAACAGGCATTTCTCCCTTCTCGTTCGCCCTCAAATCAATTCTTTGCAGTTCGAAACGTATATCACGGCAGCTTTGGTAAACGAACAGCATACTTCACGAGTATAAAAAATAATGGGGCGTTATCACTTGAAAGCCAACTCGAGCTTGGGCATGCAATAGAACTGGAAAGACTTACCTCGATTATCGCATACCGCGCACAAGCAACCAAAATTGAACTGGGAAATAATACTCATGCATTTCCAGATTTTTTGATATTGAATAATCTTAAGCAATATGAACTACACGAAATCAAAGCATGCCTTGACTCACTGTCCCATGAACAAATAGAAAAATTTAATCAAATAAAAAAATATCTTAAACGACTAGATATTGAATATAAGCTTTTTGATCATAGGCATATCCCAACACAACGACAACGGCAACAATTGCTAGCAATGTATCAATCAATAAGAACACATCAACTATCAGATGAAAGAATTGAGTTAGCAAAACAAATCTATTTTCCTAAGCGTATGCCTTTAGAGCATTTGTATTCTTATTTTGAAAATTATGATTACTCATATGAAGACCTAAACTATCTGCTTTTTTATAAACATATTGGCAGAAATAATATTAAAGAAATAAATATTTTGGAGAAAATCTAATGGATAGTTTATTCATATCTCCAACAATCGGCATGCGTTTTATCTATAAAAATACAGAGTATGAAGTTACTTTTCTTTTAATAGATAAATTTCGAGTTACAACAGCGCATGGTGGTGTAAACAGCTACTGGTCGATAGATAAAATCAATTCACTTTATAACAAAGGCGATATTAAAATAATTTATGAAAACAACTCTATCCTCACAAACCCTAAAGATATTAATACAATAAAAAGAAGGCTTTCATATGTTCATGAATCTTTAAAAAAAGGAATGAGATGTCAATCAAAGGAAAACTTAGAAAGATCAATAAAAATAATCTCAAAAAAAATTAATGATCCTAGACCTCCTTCTACTCGAACTTTATCAAAATGGATTAGAATCTATAGATCAGATTCGTATGATATAAAATGTTTAATTGACAATAGAAAAGGTAATTCAACAAAACGAAAACCATTTTATATTATTGAAACTTTGAATCATGTATTAAAAAATGAAAATAATGCGGCATTAATTAATACTGCTAAAAATTTAGAAAGCTATATCTACGAGCAACTAGATGAAAAAAATATTATTCACTATGAAGATGATCATTATTCAATTCGATCAATTCAAAGATATATGAAAAAATTTAGTGACCCATTTTTACAAAAACTAAGAAAGAATGGCAATCGGTATGCACAACTATATGTTCGTGCATCTGCTATGAGTCAAATTAGTGATGGGTTATTACACGTAGTAGAGATCGACTCTCATAAACTTGACATAATTATTTTAGATGATGAGTCTTTCGAGGCTATTGGTCGGGCATGGATAACACTTGCAATTGATAGATTCTCAAGAGTAATTGTTGGCTTCTATATTTCATATTTACCACCTTCTGCTTTCAGCTCTCTTCAAACATTAAAAGATATGATTACTCGTCCGACGAAGCATGAAATGGGTGGAATTCCTGCTACAATAATCCCTGATAATGGTTCAGAAAATATTAATAATTCATTTTTTAGATTATGTTCATCACTCAACATTACTATTCTACCCGCACAATTTAAAACTGGTAACAATAAACCCTTTGTTGAAAATTTTTTTAAAAACATGACAAATAGTTTGATTAAAAAAATTTCTGGCACGACTTTATCTGACCCCGATGAAAGGGAAGAATACGACTCAAAAAAATATGCAAGCGTAACATTAGAACAACTAAAGAATTATATTCCGAATTGGATCAATATATATCACAAAGAACTTCACAGAGGTATTAATAGAGTTCCTCAAGCTTTGTGGAATCAAGAAGCAAAAAAATATACCCCCAAAGGCATAACTCACGATGAAGCAGATATATTATGCCGCACTCTATATTTAAGAGATATTAACAATGGAAGAGTTTTATTTGAATATATCTATTATTATTCACACGCTCTCAAAACCCATGAATTGAAAGGTGTTAAACAAGCTCAAATTCTAGTAGATGAATCGGACTTAAGCTACGTTTATATCCTTATAAACAATGATATTTGTATAAAAGCAGAATCAACTCAAAAAGAATATACTGACTGTTTATCTCTTAGTGAACATAAAGCTGTACGTGAAATAAAAAATAAATTAAAGCTTAATGACTTAGAAGAATATCCAGAAAAGAATAATATATATGCACGAATTAAATTAAGACAACTTATTCAAAGTGATATAGAACTAAATAAATCAAGTAAAAAGAAAAGAAATCTAGCTAAACTCATAAAAGAATCGCATATTGAGTTTAATCAAGAAGAAAAAATAAATATTAAAGATAGTTCATTAAAAAATAATGAAGTTATAAGTTTTGGTGATTTCGAAAAATTTGGATACGAAGAATTGGAGCTTGATCATGAAGTCTGATTTATATGAAAAGTTAGCAAAATTGGATAATTGTATAATTCAGCATAATCAATATAGGAACGCTGTGGCGGGAATTCTTGACTGTTGGCAAAGAACAATTGCTTCACCTTACAAAGCAACAAGCTGTATGTTAATCGCCGAGGGTGGTCTGGGTAAAACTACCATTTGCAAAAAAGTTCTACAGAATTTTTCATCTAGTTTAGTCGAATATAGCGATTATTCTATTCGTAAGAATCCTGCATTTTACATACAGATCCCCTCGGGAAGTACGATCGATTCACTTACAACATTAATGCTGCATAAGCTCAATGATATCAATCCAAGTAGTGGTACACGCAGTGACCGAGCTTTTCGACTAAAAACAAAATTAAGTGAGAGCTGTACTGAACTAATAATTTTTGATGAATTTCATCATATATATTCGACTCAAAGTTCTAAAATGAAATTTAGTAAATCAAATGAAAATATCGCAAACTGGATCAAGACTCTAAGCGATGAAAATAAGATATGTGTTTGCCTAGTTTCACTACCAGAATACGTGGAAGTTTTTGAAAGAGACAGTCAGCAGAGCCGTCGATTTAAAAATAAATATATTCTTCATCCACTTTCAATAAAAATTAATTCAAAAAAAGTTCATATGAAACCTTTTTTAGCAGAAGTTGACGGATTTATTCATAAAAAACTTGGGCTTAGCTCTTTAAAATTATCAGACGATTCGATGGTTTTAAGAATATATATAGCAACGGCTGGTTATCATGATTACGTGATGAGTTTAGTCAAAGAAGCAATAAAATTTGCTCTTGAAGAAGGCAATAACACATTGAAGATCCAACATTTTTCGTTGGCATGGGAAACAGATATTACTGCTTATGTACGATTATCTGAGCGAAACCCATTTGAAATGCAAGTAAATGAACTAAACAATTTTATGAAATAATGTGAAAGATTTTGAAATGTCTTTAATTTATATCCCCATCCTGCATAAAGATGAATCGGCTGCGAGCTTAATTTTACGTGCGACAGAAAAGAATGGCTATAGAAGTTCCACAAGCTTTATCTATGCGTATAACTTAAAAGTACACACTAAAAGTTTAAATGCTTTTTTTGCAAATCGAGAAAAGTTCCGAGTTCTACTTAACCATCTTGAATTAGACCCCGAATATGAGAAACTTGCCCCACTAAGTGTCGGCCCCACAAAAAGACATTTAAAAGAACTTGATAATCAACTATTTCCAGAGAATTTTCTTAGTGCAGATGCAACAAAGCTCTGCCCTAGCTGTATAGCTGAGAAACTTTATCTTAGAAAAATTTGGTTATTTAAGCACTTAACAGTATGCATAGAGCATAAGACAAAACTCATATCAGAATGTCCAAACTGCGGCACACTCATGACAGCAAATAGACGCGCAATGCATTTGTGTTATCACTGTGAATATGATTTTAGAGAACACGAATGTATTGAGTCTATTAACTCAGGAGAGCTAAAAGCAAATGAATGGTTTATAAGTTGTTTAGAAGCGAAATCGTTAATTAATTTAAATAAAATCAATAAATTATTTAACACAATCAAATCAACAAGAAACTTGTATTCGAATATTAAAATTTATCTTCCAGATATTGTTATATCTTATTATTATTTTAATAATAAAATTGAATACCAGAATTCAATTTTAAAGATAGCTCAAGACAATATTAATATTATCCACCCTCGCCTCCTTTTAATTTATTTCATTGCATTTGAAAAGAAAAATTCCGAAAGTCTCTACAATCTACTTTCCGAATTATCTAAAATTAATTTTACTACAGATACTTCTGAATATTTCTTCTCTCGCCGATTAGCTTGTATTGCCTTAAATTTATCTGCACCTACTTTACATAGAAATTATCTACCAGAATTGAATTCCTCATCAAAAATATCATCAAAGATTATTGAAGATATCATCATGGGTAAGAAAAAAAAGATAAATCCCATTGAAATTGAAGTTGATAAATATTGTGATATAAAACAACTAACTAGACTTTTAGCTATCAACTATGATCTGGCTAATAAACTATTTTATCATTCAAATATCTTTCAAGTTGAATCTCTAAAACTTGGCTCTAAAACAATTAAAGCTATAAAACTTAAGGACTTACTGAAATTTAATAAGAAGTATATTTTAGCAAGTTGCTTTGCAGAATCATTAGATATTAATCCAGCCATTATTTATAAGCGGTTAAAATTTATTAATATTCTTCCAGTACACGGTCCAGAAATAAATGAGATACCAATAAATATCTATTTAAGAAAAGATTTAGAAAATATTACTAAAGAGCAAATTTTAGATATCACTACTTATGAAAGAAGAACAGAGAATAAAAGTTTCATGAAATTCAAATTACAACTTGAAATTCAATATATTTGCGACAGACTTAAAATCAATAAAATGCAGTTTAACAAATTAGTAAAATGTGGATTAATCGAAAAATGGGATTATAAAGAACATAAATGCTTCTTTAATCGAAACAAAGTAAATGATATTTTTAGACTTACAAATAGTAATGATCATTTAACTATTGATGAGACTAGAGAAGTTTTACAAGTCTCTAAAAACTGGTTTTTCAAATATTGGGTTATAACAGGTTTCATTGAAGTAATTGATCTTTGTTTGTGGCGACTCGTGTCAAAACAACAAATAGAAGAGGTTCTAAAAATTAAAGAAAACTATTTTACTGGTGTAGAAGCGAGCAAATTTCTTGGTATGCAAAACTCGCATGTCACAAATTTAGCATCTCAAGAGATCATTACCCCTGTTTATCTAGGCAAAGGTCCTAAAATTAGGCTTTTAAAAAAGAAGATATCTTTGCTCTTAAAGATAACTATCTAGATGATCTCGTAAAGACTTAAAACATTACCAGATCATCTGAAATTTTTATTTAGAGTAGTGCATATTCTTATATAACTCTACCACCCATTCCTGTTTATACTCTACCAGTCGTTCCGGCTTTAAGTAAGCCTTCTTAAATTTGTTATTGAATAATCGGAACTACCAAAAATTTAGATATTAGATAGAAATAAGAATTAAATTCTTCAATGTATGAATAAATTTTTTATTGAAAATGATCACTTCTGAGAGTTTTAGATATGCTAACTAGAAAGCTAACATCTGAGCGTGATATCGCCAAAGCAGCTGCTTATATATTGCGAGAAAGCTTTATTAAAGCCGCCAGTAGTGGAAAAGTACTTTACGTAGAGAATGATATTCTTTGGAGTAAGACTCCACATGGTCAACCAGTTTTCATTAAAAAATTAGCTGGTCGAAATCCTAGTCTTTCCAAAAGAATTACTAATCGCGGAACTTTTAAAATTAAAAAACGGAATGTTAAGGTGGTAAATACTTATAAATCAATACAATAAACACTTTTCCATTAATATTTGCATATTATTACTAGTTTAAACAAGGTAGTCTTATGATTATTTGAGCACCTATTATTATCATACTTGGAAGCTATTAAACTACGAGGTTAGCTTCTCCTCATAAGTACTTTTTAATTAATTCAAGGCACTTATCAATTTATCTATTTTTGAGATAATCTGACTGATTTTCTTGATATTCTACCATGTGTATGTTGTTCACTATAGAAGCTGAATAAAGGATATCTTGATGATAAATTCCTAGCCAGTCACTGTCAGTTCCCAAAATTAAGCAGATCATCTCCTTAATATTTTCTTCTCTAGATAAGTAATTATATGTTTTCGGCCACTCATTTTTATCTTTTGTAGAGGGTCTTGCTGTTATTTGGGGATGCGAATGCCACTCGCCTAAATATTGAAGGCTACCTCTGCTCTCTAAATGTAATTGGTCAACTAGTTCTTGATGACCGTCATTATTCCTTTTGCAAGAATATCTAGTTCGATTATCAGTTGGCATAGGAGGAGTGAATTTTCTAATAAAAAAATGTTTATCCTTTCGTTCGCCAATAATCACACCACAAGCTTCTAGTTGAGAGACTTCTTTTTGTCTAAAGCAGTTAATCTGATCAAAAGCAATTTTATCTATGATAATAAATATCTCATCTCTAATCGTATGATCAATAATAGTTTTCCAAATAATAAGATCACTCATTGTAGTGTACTACAACATGGGCAATCCGATGCTTTTGGAGCATCATTGGATATTATTTTACTCCCTTGCCATCGTTCAGAATATCTTGTTCTATATCTTGGCGATAAAATGCCATTAACATAATCAAGAACAATATCAGTTCCTAGTGCTGCTGCTGACATGCTTGCAGAAACAGAATAAGGAGTGAAATCACTACATGCCGCATATGCATGAGTAGGTGTATTATTTTTTAAAGCATCATATTGCTCGAGGAAAACACTGCCCGCATTTTGTAAGCAACTTCGACACGCAAAATTAGAGGCTGAGTCTTTTCTATTTGGCTCATTCAATAAACCTTGTACACATTCACCATTATCCCTGATCCACAAATGTATTAAACATGGTTGAGGATAGTCTAAATTTAACCTCCATTCAGATAAAAGCTCACCTATGCTTGGTTTAGCTGTAGCATCAAAAATAATATCAGCCTCAGTTAAATCAAAACCATTTACTTTTGTGCCTATGAACTGCTCAATGGAGTTTTTGAAAGTTTTAATATTAAGTTGCGGAAGATCATTGTAAAGTTGATCTTTCAGTGCTTCTACTTTAGGACGACCTATGTAATTTTTACCTAAGAAATGTCGGCCAATATTATCTTCAGATAAATTATCAGGATCGATGAGTATTAATTCGCCTGACTCGGAACCTGCACCGAGCCTAGCTAAGTTATGTGCCAAATATCCACCAATAGCACCATTTCCTACTACAATAATAGTTCGACAAGATAAATTTTCTTGTTCCATTGCTTTTATATTCCTATTAAAAATAAATTCCGCAGTAGTATTAATTGTACTTGTAGGTACTAAACCAATCTGTGCTAATAAACTTGAAGATTTGATTTTGTCTAAGTCACTGGTTACTCCTAATAAGTTAATTTCTTGAGATATAGATTTATAGCTTGAGTACTCTTTTAATGGCTTAGGGAGTGCTATACAAAAAGAAAGAGGAATACCATCTATGATAAGACAGCAATAAAATTCTGTTTTAACCTCTATATCTGATCGCCTGAATAATTCATAAAACAAATCTTTCCACAGTTTTAAAGATGATCTTTGCCACATACGTAACCAAAATATTAAGTCTATTAGTCTTAGTATGGGCATATCTTGGCTAACAATATGGTTTTTACTTACATGTACTTCAGCTTGATAATCAAAAATTCTTTTAGAAAAAATTGATAAACTCGGTAATGGCTCATCATTAGACGGGGAGTTCAAAACTAGAAAATGGGTCTTGATTTTTTGATAAGTATTTTTTTCTTTAATTTTCCACGGAACTAAACTTGTAAAAGATTCATATTTGATAGTTGAACTTTCTATTAAGTGGACATACGAATATGCACTTAGTACATAAATATTGAAGTGCTGTAGTAAATTGTTTTCTTGTTCTGTTAGATCTTCAGTTGGTTGATTGGCTTCGCTCTTCTTAAAGTTATTGTTAATTTTTATAAATAGATTATCTAACTCAGCTCTTCTAGCATAATTAAAGTCTATTTCACTGAAATGCAGGATATCACTTAATTGCTCCCACATGATATTCAAGTCTCTTCTAATATCCTCATCACGAGAATTTACATCTACTAGTGACTCATTAAATAATTTTAAACATTGTTCTAAAAGCCATTCAAATATAGCTATAGGATTGGTTCTTGGTAGAGAAATCTCATTATGCAGGCTGTAACAGCATTTTAGGTAGTATTGTGAGCTTTCATCCTCAGTGGCTAGAGGGTTGTAAAAAGGCATAGGTAGAAAATGAGCTAATCCAATTAATTGTTGGAGTTCACTACAAAGTGGGCCCTTTATATATACTTCAGGAAGAGAAATAAAGTTCCAATCAATAATTTGGATGATTAGCTCGACCTTACTAATTTTATCATTCGGTAGAGGTATATTTAATTCACCATGCCATGTATCTATGAATATCGGTTTAAATGTATCGAGTGAGATAGTAGATAAATGGAGTGCAGAGGCCGGAGCGGGAAATAGGGAGTGACAAAAACCCTTAGAAGTTAGGTTAGTACTAATTAGCTCTATAAGCTTAGTTCTTTGTTTTAATTGAGTTGGTAACACGACTACTCCAGTAAAATTATCTGCTACATATCATTTAACACATAGCAGATAAGGTTCTTTTATAATTAACCACTAGACTGAGACTTTAGTTTCACTGAACTATCGCGACGGATGGAAGGAGTCTGAAGAATATTAGGAATACTATCTTCAGGATTCTGATGATCATTTCTCACTAGTGATGTATCAGTAGGAATACGATTACCAAAACTCGCAGTTAAATACGCTAGTGAAGTAGACGGACTCATTACACCTTGTTGAAGTGCTTGCATAATATTCTTATGAAGTTGTCTTGCAGCTTGTGCATTTTCAAGTCTTTGAGAAGCATTTGCTCTATTAAAATCTTCTGTTTCATGGTCTTCCATATCTTCTACATAGATATCATTCGCCAAGATTGTATCAAGGTTCGAAGTTACTATAGATAATGCCTGATCATCACGCCCTTGGACATAAGTATAACTTTTAACCGCAGCAATCATCAAAACAATGGATGTTGGTCCTTTTTCTTCCCACTGTTGATCTCTCCAACCTTTTAAATAGCGGGCGATATAGCGTAGCTGTCTGCCTGCATTTGGGTATTTTTGACACTGTTTTTTAAACCAATTACGTACTTTTTCACAATCCGAAGGAAACCAGCTTCCATCTTCTTTAGCCATATGAATCATTTCAATTGATTCAAGATCAATTAAAGATTCATTTTCAAAAATTTCATTATTCAATGCAAAATCATAAGATTCCATTGAAAAACTAGTACTTTCAAAACGTTCCTGGAGTGACTTATCTGATTTTTGCGCTGAGTCTAAAACAAGTTGATGTTGGTTTTGGATGTCCTTAAACATATCATTCGGAACTGCATATAACGGTACATCCATATGAGCAAGCGGTGCTACCCCACTTATTCTTATACAACTTGGTTTTTGATCAACACTCCACCCTGTATTTTCTTGTGCAAGCTCAGTTAAAGCATCATAAACAACTTGAATATATTTTTTAGCTTCCTCAGAAGAATTAGGTTTTCCCTCATCATTTAAGGTAAATACGCTAGCAGGGAGATAAGCACCATAGTCTAAGTCAAGCTCTTGTCCTTTGTGTGGTTGAGCTGGAATATTACAAGTACCATAGGCAAAAGAACCCTGTACTCGGAATTTTGGTTTTGTACCGTACTCCTGTTCTAATACTTGCTCTAATTTATTGCGGACTTTTATTTGGCACTCTTTAAGTTTATCGATAAGTTTTGGAGGAGGTAATAACTTAGTTGCATATCCATTTTCTTCATTTTGATAAACTAAATGTAAGTTAGCTGTAGATGTATTTTGCATTTTGTGTCCTATTAATTAAATATTTTTATTCGGTCCATGGTGCCATTTGGGGCTAGGAGCCACATGACTCATAATTTGAATAAGTTCAGGTTTCGCTATTGCGATCTTTGAACTGGAGTGAGCATTACCAATAAGAGTTTCTTGTGACCACTCGCTTACTAGATCTAACCCTACATAGTCAGTACTTTTTGCAACAAGGTTTTCATCAATTTTAAAAGAGATACCTTTATGTCTTGTAAGTCTATGATCTGCAATTTGTTGCATTAGCATCTGTTGATTAGCTAATGTCAAGTCAATAATATTTCTTGCACTATCACCTAGTTTGTATTTTGACTCCGCCCAATCTATAAGACCACCATCTTTATTATTTGAGGCATTAACGGTTCTTTTTGATGAAAGAGTACCAATGGAGAGTAGAGCGATATCTTTAAGACTAACATCAAAGAAATAATCTGCTTCGTGTAATCCAATTAAATTAGGATTGTTAGCACACAATCCTCCATCTACATACTGTTGATTCTCTATCATATGTCTTGGGAAATACATAGGCGCGGCAGAGGTAGCTAAAGCAATATCAACTAGCTTAAACTTCCAATCACGTCTAAAGTCTTGATGGTGAGGTGTCTTAAAGACAACTGGTTTTCCTTCTGTGTAGTTAATAGAAGGAATAATGACAGGGTGCTTTGCATCAGCCAGTATTTTCTCGCCAAATAGTTCTGGTGAACTTAAAAGTTGTTTTAAACCATCAGCAGTGTAATTCGAACGTCTATAACCTAACCATCTGCTATACCAGCGTCTTTTTTTAAAAATTTCATGACCATGCTGAACAAATAGTTCAACTACCTTTTGCATTGGTATTTCAAGAGCAATAGCAATTGCAATAATACCTCCAACAGAAGTTCCTGTTATAAGATCGAAACGTTGGCCAATTGGTGAGCCAAACTCTTCTTCCAAATCTGCAAGAACCTGTGCAGTATATAATCCACGGTACCCACCACCAGATAACGCTAAAATTTGAAACGGCTTAGTTTCTATATCCATTTTTATACCTGTAATAAAGGTTAATTTCGTTATTTTTAACAGTGGCTTACCTATAATCTTATAAAATAAAACCAGTCTCATTTTGTAATGATGTGGTGATTTTTTGTATGATTTCAAGTGAATCCTTATGAAAAAATGATTTTTCTTTCAGAAAAAAATGACGGTTCGTTTATAAATATTTATCTAGAGATCAATATCATTCAATATAGATTTAATAAAAAGAACTTTAGTTTCCAGTTCAACTATTCTCTTAGAAATACATCGATCATATTTATGTAAGAAATTTTCAAAGTCAGGATGTTTACGGACAATATCCTGAATAAGAATTTGTTCTACCTTGTTTCTCTGCAATGATTTTTCAATAATGTTTTGCTCGGTAAGTAATACTTCTTTTATTTTCTCTTGCTGAATATTTTCCTTATGTACTTTAAGTCGAAGAGCCTCACTATATCTATATATCCTATTGTTCTCGACTTTCTTTTCACGCCTTAAATATTTGCACTCGACTAGAATGGCTAGCCCTCTATAGATTAACTGGCGGTCCTGATCTCCCATGTTTTTTCTTTTTTCAAAAATGGCTTGGACAAAGTCATTTGCTCTCCAATTTAATATTTCATTACTCTCAAGGATTTCAAAAAATTCATGGTAAAAGGGTAAAGTCAGTTTAGACATACAGATATAAGATCAACAATTGAAATAGAAAATGAACAATAGGCTACTTAGCCAAAGTATAGATAAGCATAGGAAAGTACTGGTTTTTCCTATGCTTCATTAAAGTTTAAACCGAAGTAAATTAACGATATGTCCGAATTAAATTATTTTCCAAGTAACGATTGGTATAATTATTTTCAAACCAACGCATCATATCTGCACCAAAGTAAATATTGGTGTATATACGACTATCGACTCCAATTGCTGAGATGGTTTGCCAAGAACGAGTCATAATCGCAACTGGACTACCCTTTTTATCAAATTCAATTAGAGCTGGATCTACATCATAACGATTAGATGCACCATTAAAGGCTGTAATCGCTTGTCTCAAATTATTATTCAGTGATGCATTTACATCTTTCTTATATAAACGAACTTCATTACCTCTAGCTAATGCCTGCTCAATAAAAAGTTGTGCAGCTAAGTCCTTTTCTGAAACATAGATACCATTATTAATTCTACGATTTTCTTCTGAAAAATTAGCTTGGTGAGTAATATATTTTTCTAGAAAGATGGCATCAAAAGTTCGTTTCTCTAATTTGTACTTATCCTTTAATAAAGCTGAGTTTAGAGTGATGACGTTATTATTGCCTTGTGAAGAAAGTACTAAGAACTTATTACGAATATTTTCATCCCGCATATCGTTCCAAACCTTAACTGTACCATTACTCACCCACCCATCATAAGCTTGAACTCCTTTAGAAATAGTTTTTACGGTTGAATTTGCAGCTTCCTGCATTTGTTGGCAACCAACTAAAGTCAAACTGAAAAAGATAATTATACTTAATGGAATTTTGCTCATTTTTAATTTACTCATAACATTAAAAATGAGGATTATAATCCGTGGACTATTAATCCGCAAAAAATAATAGTTCTATTCTTTATGTGAATAGAATTTATGCAAGATTTATCTATAAAAGTTGGACAATTAATTCGTAAAAAACGTAAAGAGAAAGAAATCAGTCAGGAAAAATTGGCATTACTCTGCAATATAGATCGCAGTTATCTAGGCCGAATTGAAAGAGGTGAGGTCAATATTACGATATTAAAACTGTACGAAATCTCTAATATTTTAGATGCTGATCCTAAAGAGTTGTTACCTGATAATTAATGTAAAATTTTTAACTGGATTTAAAGTGATATTTACTAATCCTTCTCTGCAAATAGCACTTCAATTTCATCCCAATCAGGTAAAATATGCTTCTTTTGCACAACTTCAAACTGTAATCCAACTTCATCCAGTAGACGTTCAAAGATATCAAAAGAACCTGTAAAACGACCGTTCTCAATTTCAGATATGGTTGTTTTATTAATTCCAGTTAATTCAGATAGTTTCCGCTGTGTATAGCCTTTGCTTTTTCTTGCTTCTTTTAATTTTTCACCTATCTGGCCTCTATGCGCCATCGTATTCCTCTCATACAAAGTTAGCTATATGGCTAACATTCTATAAATAATGAATAAAGTTAGCTATATAGCTAACTTTATAAGATCTATTAATCTATCTCACCGAGTACCCTACTAGAAAACAGGAATGAACTTTTCAAAAGTATTAGTTTTAAAATCTTTTGATGATTACACTCTTCAAACGCTTTACAAGAGAAAAGACTATGTTTACTCATTACCTATCCCATTCTAAAGGACATATTTTTGTCGTAGGTGATATCCACGGTTGTTATTCTCTTCTAATGCAAAAATTAGATGAACACAATTTTGACTTTGATAATGATTTACTCATATCAGTCGGTGATCTAATAGATAAAGGTCCCGAAAATATCGATTGTCTAACTCTTATCAACCAACCATGGTTCACTATGATTCGGGGGAATCATGAGGAAATGTGTATCTTAGGAAAAACTGATCTTAGAATTCGGGATATACACTTAAGGAATGGTGGTGAATGGTTCTACTCATTACCACAAAATAAACAATTAGAAATTTCTGCCACCTTTTCTCAACTTCCAATTCTTATAGAGCTAAAAACCTTTAGCAAAAAAATTGGCTTTGTTCATGCAGATATAGATTGCAATGACTGGGAGTTATTCAAGAAAGACGTTGGGCAAGGTAATTATCAAATATCTGGACTACAGTCCGCTTATCAAAAAGCGCTATGGGGCCGAGATCGTATTCGTAACTATTGTGAAGATTATGAATCTATCCGAAATATAGATGAAGTCTATTTAGGGCATACGATCGTGAAATCCCCCATCCAACTTGATAATTGTTTTTATATCGATATCGGCTCTTTTTGGAGTAAAGATCTATTTATAAAAAAACTCACTTGAACAATTTTAAAGTGCTAAAAAAGAAGTTTCAATTGTCGTTTTAGCAAAAAAAGGAAGTTTCAATTGTCGTTTTATGCACTTTTCAATTGTCGCACCAAAATCTAAGTCATTGATTTATATGTACCGCCAAGGAAGTTTCAATTGTCGTTTTTCGCTAAACAATAAAAACCGCTATTGATAGCGGTTTTTTTATTTAAAGTATAATTCACTAGCTAAAACAGAACCCATATACAAGAAATCTAAAATAAATTTTAAAAATCAATAACATAAATTACAACATTAAAAACCCAGAGTAGTTTTAACTAAACAAAAAATAAGCGTCTTTTTAATATTCAAAAACTAACAACCACAAATCCAAAACATATTATAGACAATAAGAGCTGGAGCATTGACAGGATAAGTATCACTATCGAGAGATTTATATAGCCTATCCTTATACTTAATAGTTAGTAACTTTTCTTTTCGATCAACGACCAAACCAACTCTATAAATAAAGTAGAAGGAATCATTATTACTTATTCGTCTAAATACAAATTGTACTGCATCTTCTTTTTGAATTTTTGAATGATCAACCGCTATAAAACCATTACATACAGGACACTTCCACTTATCTAAATCAATACTCATATCTATACTTCAAGTTAACGCATCGTATAAATTAATCGCATAGTCAAGTAATATAACTTTCAATGAATTAAAGTTGGGCTACAAAATACACATAACAATATCAATAGAAAAATAAAAACATCAATATGAATTTAATTTTAAAATGAAAATATCATTTAATAACTATTAAATTAAAAATTAAAACATAATTTAATACATAAAAAATCACTAAAATAATAAAAAAATATTTCAATCAATTATTAATCACAATACAAAAATTCGATATTAATCTTTATAATTATTCACTGGATTTTTCAAGTATTCTTTGTATTACAGTCCTTGATACAGCAAGATCTTTAGCTAAAGAATATACACTAAATCCTTTTTTAAATTTATTAATAACTTCCTGTTTTTGTTCATTTGTTAATTTTTCAGGTCTACCTACTTTTTTAGATAATCTATGATTCTTTTGTGTAGATTGGTCGAGCAAGAAAAGTTTTTCAAAACTAATGCAAATTTCTATAAAATGAATAAAATTATTTCTAATACTTTCTTTCAACTCACAATTGAAATATTCCAAAATAATCAATTTAATTTGTTTTTTTTCAATCAATATAATTGTAGATAATATTTCTTTAAAACTATTCCCTAAACAGTCAATTCCTTTAACAATTAAAAAATCATCCTCTTCTAAAGAATAATTAATCAAATTAAAAAATATAGTCCGCAAAGTAATAGACTTATCAACTGAAGCCAATTCCAGCACTACTCTACTATATGGAAGTTTATGATTAAAATTATTTAACAATGAAATAAAAGATTCTTTTTCTTTTTCTAATTCATCAATATTAGAATTGACTCGCATATAAGCATAAATACGCATGCTCCCCCCTACCCCTTAGAGTCATGTGAAGTGTATTTCCAAAGCATGTTCAAATCAAAGAATTTCTTTTAGATACTTTTAGAGCTTCACTTATTGTTTGTTATATAATTAATGTCTTAAACTTATACTTTTATACTAGTATAATTTTTCTTATATTTCCACCATCTAAAACAATTGAAAAATATAATATAAAAAAACATTATATCAATAAAAAAACAATTGAGAGATAAATCAATTATGCGTTTCAGCCTTAAATATCAGTATTATAATAATCAATAAGACCTTAAATATCACAAGACATTAAATAAAATATCCATTTTAAATAAAAAAGTATTTAAAAATCACAAACACATTGATGATAATAAACTAATTAATTTCTACAATATATCATCTAAAATTGTTTTAAAACTATGTATTAAATTTTCAATAAATTTAAACACACAATCAAAAACAAAATAAAATTATCACACAAATCATTAAAAATCAAACACCTACTAAAAATACCAATAATCTCACAACTAACAACTTATTACTTTGTTATATTTTATGTGCTCAAATTAATTCAAATAAAAAATAAAACTAGATTTTAATATCGAATTTATATTAAATTCAGAAGCAGCTTAAGTAATGAGTTAATTTAATATACACTACACTAAACCAAGAAAACCAATAAAACTATTAGGTAACATGATTATGGAAGTTAATAAAAATTTGAAAAAAGTAATGATTTA